>MDTC01145436.1_pt1 | contig 42835 bp, 44 predicted proteins | sample 811181 | NCBI WGS metagenome assembly MDTC01 (sample SAMN05326644, study PRJNA326480) | marine metagenome | isolation source: seawater | place: Pacific Ocean: North | collected 2011 | reverse complement strand
TTAAATATATCTTCATTATTAGTCATGTATGCAAAAGTAGTAATTTATTGTAGTTTTGCTTTTATGATTCAATTAGAAGATAAAATAATCTCAACTGATATCTTTAATAAATATTTTTTGTGTGATCTTAAATCATGTAAAGGAGCTTGTTGTGTAGAAGGAGATGCTGGCGCACCCATCACCCAAGAGGAAGAAATAGAACTTAAAAAAATTTTAAATGATGTTAAGCCATACATGAATGAAGAGGGTATAAAAGCTATTGAAGCAAATGGAGTGGCTGTTTTAGACGCTGAAAACGATTTAACTACAACACTAGTAAATAATAAAGAGTGTGCATTTTCATTTAAGGAGAAAGGAATTGTAAAATGTTCAATTGAAAGAGCGCATAATGATGGTAAAATTTCATTTAAAAAACCCATTTCATGTCATCTATTTCCAATTAGAACAACAACATATAAAGATTTTGAAGCGATTAACTACGAGCAAATAAAAATATGTAAATCTGCATGTGCATGCGGAAGTAAATTGAAGGTCCCCTTATATATTTTTTTAAAAGAACCATTGATCAGAAAGTATGGCAAAGACTGGTACGATGAACTGATTAAGGTTGCGAGTCTTATAAAATAAACTATTTCAAGAATTTTTTGTCAACATAAAATGTTCCAAGTGGAATCAAAGAAGCAATTAAAATAATTATGCTTTCTTTTAAAGGAGTATTTTTTTTTAAAATAAAAATTATTGCTAGCAAAACATAAGCTATAAATAACACACCATGAGGCATTCCTAATAATTTTACAAATGAGTCATTTGCTAAAAGATACTTAATTGGTACTGCTACGAACAATAACAGTAAGTATGAAATACCTTCAACAAAAGCAATTGTTCTAAATATAGTGTTGAACACTATTTAAAAGCATTTTCTCCGGTGATATCTAGGCCGGTTATAAGCAAATGTATATCATGTGTACCTTCATAAGTGATAACAGATTCTAAGTTCATCATATGTCTCATAATTGAATGCTCCCCTGTTATACCCATACCCCCTAAAATTTGCCTTGCATCTCTAGTTATGTTTAATGCCATCTCAACATTATTACGTTTGCACATTGATATTTGTGCAGATGTCGCTTTATCTTCATTTTTCAATTGACCAAGCCTCAGCGTAATAAACTGTGCCTTCGTAATTTCTGTTATCATTTCAGCAAGTTTTTTTTGTTGAAGTTGAAAAGCAGCAATAGGTTTTCCAAATTGTATTCTTTCTTTAGAATATCTTAGCGCCGTATCATAGCAGTCCATTGCAGCACCTATCGCCCCCCAAGCTATACCATAACGAGCAGAATCTAAACAACCAAGAGGTGCTCCAAGACCATCCTTGTTAGGCAAAATATTTTCTTTTGGAATTTTAACATTATCAAAAACAAGTTCTCCAGTAGCAGAAGCCCTAAGACTCCATTTATTATGAGTTTCTGGTGTAGTAAAGCCTTCCATTCCTCTTTCAACAATTACTCCTTTAATTCTTCCAGCTTCATTTTTAGCCCAAACAACTGCTATGTCTGCAAATGGTGAATTAGATATCCACATTTTCGCACCATTTAAGATATAATGATCTCCAACGTCTTTAATGTTTGTTGTCATCCCACCAGGATCTGACCCATGATTTGGTTCTGTTAAACCAAAGCAACCAATAAGTTCTCCGGAAGCTAGCTTTGCAAGATATTTTTTACGTTGATCCTCATTACCATATTTGTATATTGGATACATAACAAGAGAAGATTGTACGGATGCAGTTGAACGAATTCCACTATCTCCTCTTTCCAATTCTTGCATTATTAAACCATAAGATATTTGATCTAAACCAGCTCCTCCATACTCTTCTGGAATATATGGTCCAAATGCTCCAATCTCTGCTAGACCACCTAGTATTTGTTTCGGGAAGGAAGCCTGTTGACAAGCCTCCTCAATTATAGGTGATATTTCTTTTTTTACCCATTCTCGGGCTGTCTCTCTTATAAGTTTGTGTTCTTCAGAAAGAAGTTCATCCATTTTAAAATAATCAGGTGCTTGAAATAAATCGTTTGACATATTTAATGTTTTTATTAACTATGCAAAAATATATATTTATTAATATATAATTGAATGTTCTTGTATCTTTGTGTTAAAGTAATTTATGGCAATATTAAGAGACATACAAATTAGTCAAGAAATATTTGTGTTGCTATTTGTAACTTCCTTTCTTTTATTTGCTATTTTAAGAAGTCAGTATTATAAATATGCAAAACTATTAATACTTGGAGTAGTTTCTCAAAGATATGCATACCAGTTTTTACGTGAAGATAATTTTTTTACTGAAAGGGTAAATCTTATTTCTTTTTTGTTAATCATCTTAAATTTTACATTATTTATTTCCAAAATTTTAGAATATAATTTATTTAGTAAAGTTTTTTATACTTCATTATATATTTTAAGTTATTACCTTTTAAAATTTATTTTAATTAAAATTTTATCATTTTCTTTTAAATTAAAAGAGATTAGTAAACTTATATTGTTTTTTACGTTGATGTTTGATAAAGTTTTGGCTATAGTTATGTTTCCCTTATTGATATGTATCTATTTTTTCTCTCTTGATGTACATGATTTTTTAACTTGTACTACATATATTTTGATGTTAATATTGGTTTTATTAAAATCAATTTGCTTCATAAATCTAGGCTATAACTCATTTGGCATATCAAAATTCTATATATTTTTGTATCTTTGTGTGCTTGAATTTTTTCCAATAATGATATTGGTAAAAACTGTATTATTTTAATAATGAAAAAGGTTAAGACAATTTTAATTTCCCAACCAAAGCCAGAGGGAAAATCTCCATACGCTGCTTTAGAGAAAAAACACAAATTAAAGATTGATTATCGTCCTTTTATTCATTTGGAAGAGCTTACAGCAATTGAGTTTAAAGAGCAAAGAATTTCGATTTTAAATCATGACGCAGTAATCTTTACCTCTAAGAACTCTATGGATCATTATTTTGGTATGATGGAAAAACTTCGATTAAGAATTCCAGATTTCACAAAATATTTTTGCGTTTCAGAAGCGATAGCTCATTATTTGCAAAATTTTATTGTTTATAGAAAAAGAAAAATATTTACAGGTGAACAAAGCTTGGTTAGTTTAATACCTGTTATGCAAAAACACAAGGAATCTAGCTTTTTATATCCTTGTTCGGATGCATTAAAAATTCAAAAAAACATTTCTCTAGAAGAAAGTGGCCTTACAATTACAAAAGCAGCGCTATATAAGGTTGCATGCTCGGATCTATCAGACTTATCTGATGTGAAATATGATATTTTGGTTTTCTTTAGTCCTACAGGAATTAAATCGTTGTTAACAAATTTTCCGAAATTTGAACAAGCAGATACAAGATTAGCTGTTTTTGGTTCTTCAACTATTGATTCTGTAGAAAAAAATAATTTAAGAGTAGATATTGCAGTACCAACGAAAAAAGCACCATCAATGTCAATGGCATTAGATCAATATATTAAAGATGCAAATAAGCGAAGGAGGTAAAACTCTTTTTAGCTACTTTCTAATTTGAATGCAAAAACTTAGCAAAACTGAAATTATTAACCACAAAAGAAAAATTGATCAACTTTTTAAAATAGGAAATAGATTTTTAATTAATGAGTTTCAAGTTGTATATTCAACATCAAAGAATAACGAAAAGTGGTTAAATATTTTAATAAGTGTACCAAAGAAAAAAATTAAGCTTGCATGCACTAGGAACCTGCTTAAGAGGCGCATAAGAGAAGTGATAAGAAAAAAAAAAGAGAAATTTATTTTTGAACTTAAGCATAAAAATCAACATATAAATGTTGCTTTTATTTACAACTGTGAAAAAGTGATTACATATAAAGAAATAGAAATAAAAATAAATTTAATTTTACAACGTTTATTAATAGCAATATGAAGTTTATTTTAAAAGTGTTAATAATAGTTTACCAAAGAATTGTTTCACCATTAACAACACCATCATGTAGATTCACACCAACATGCTCAAATTATGCTTTAGAAGCCATAAAAAAAAAGAATTTAATTACTGCTATAAAGTTAATTATTAAAAGAATTAGTAAGTGCCATCCTTGGGGAGGCAGTGGATATGATCCAATAAATTAAGTAATATGAAAAATAAATTAAAAATAGTTTTACTAACAATTGTAATGTCATCATTTGCAATTTTTACAACAGGAGTTTCTGAATCTTATTTCGAGATTGCAAAAAACTTAGATATCTTCAACAGCTTGTATAAAGAGTTAAATTCTTTATATGTTGATGACACAGATCCTGGAGAACTTATGAAGGAGAGTATAGATCATATGCTTGAGTCGCTCGATCCATATACAACTTATATTCCAGAGTCAGAGATTGAAGATTTTAGGTTTATGACTACCGGTCAATATGGAGGTATAGGAGCGGTTATTACTAAAAGAGATGAATACGTATATATTAGTGAGCCATATGAAGGATTTGCTGCACAAAAAAGTGGTCTTATGGCTGGAGATAAGATACTAGAAATTAACGGAAAATCTGCAAAGGACAAAACAACTGAAGAAGTTAGTAAAATTTTAAAAGGACAACCAGGAACATCAGTTAGTTTATTAATAGAGAGAAAATCAGTCTCAGATCCTTTTACTGTCATTTTTGATAGAGAAAAAGTTACAATTAATAGTGTTTCTTATTCTGATCACATCAATAATAACATTGGCTATGTTAAATTAAGAAGTTTTACTAGGGGCTGTGCGGAGCAACTAAAAAAATCTATTGTTGAACTAAATAATAAAAAAGAATTAAACAGTTTAATTCTTGATTTAAGAAGCAATCCAGGAGGTTTATTAAATGAATCGGTTGATATAGCTAATTTTTTTATAGATAAAGGGGAACTAATTGTAAGTACCAAGGGAAAGATAAATTCCTGGGATAAGGAGTATTTAGCCAAGAAAAGCCCAATATTTAATAATTTGCCTTTAGTTGTTTTAATAAATAATACATCAGCATCAGCTTCTGAAATTGTTTCGGGATCAATTCAAGATCTTGACAGAGGTATTATAGTAGGTAAAAAAAGTTTTGGAAAGGGATTGGTTCAACAAACGAGAAAGCTTCCTTACAATTCGGAGTTAAAATTAACGGTTGCTAAATATTATATTCCAAGCGGAAGATGTATACAAGCTTTAGATTATTCAAATAGAAATGAAGATGGTTCAGTTGGTACAATTGCAGATTCTTTGCTTACAGAGTTTAAAACTAGAAACGGGAGGAAGGTGTATGATGGTGGAGGAATAACACCAGACATAATAACATCTGAAGATCTACCGGTAAATCTTATTAAATCTTTAGTTAAAGAAAGATTGTTTTTTGATTTTGCAACTGATTTTAGAATTAAGAATGATCAACTAAAGGATAATTTTATTTTGACTGAACAAGATTTTTCAGACTTTATTTATTATTTATCTGATAAAAAATATGAATATAAAACAAAAACAGAATTAGCAATCAATGCACTAAAAGAAAAATCAAAAACCGAAAATTATTATAGTGAAATAGAAGAAGAATTTAATCTTCTGCTTAACAAATACTATGACAGTAAGAAAGATGATTTAAATAAAAATAAGCAGATAATAAAAGAAATTTTAACTGGCGAAATAATTAGTCGTTATTATTATCAAAGGGGAAGAATTAAAGCTAGTTTAAATTTTGATGAAGATGTTAAGAAAGCAATTGAGATACTTGAAAACACAAAAGAATATAATAGGTTATTAAATATATAATAATGTATATCTATAACAGCCAAATTTTATATAGGTTTTATTTATATGCGAAATAAAGCTAATAATCTATTACAATCACTTTTTATACTATTAGGAGTAACTATACCCGTTTCTGTATTCGCAACAAATATTTTATTGGGCCTTATTATATTTTTATGGTTATTTGAGGGCAATATTAGATTTAAAATAAAATCAATATTTTCTGAAAAGTGGATAGTCTTTCTGTTTGTTTTTTTTTGTTGGAATATTTTAGGCATGATTTGGGGAAATAATCATAATAGTTCCGCATGGATTTTTCAACGACTTGCCCTACTTTTATTATTTCCGGTTTTAATTACAGTTAATTTTAATAAAAAGGTAATAAAAAAGTCTATAATAGTTCTATTAACAACATTAGCATGTATTTCTTTTATAGCAATACTACAAGAATTAAATTATATTAGACATATTTCCAAATATTTATCTTTTGTTAATTCAAGAAATGTAGTTTTTACAACATATAATTATCATAATATAATTTTAGCATTTGGATTTTTACTGTCTTTTTTATATTTCAACAATAAAAAAAATATTTTGTGGGTACATATTTTAATAATTTGTCTTTATTTCACTAGTGTTTTTCTTGAAGCAGGTAGAGCAGGACAATTATTGATAATTTGTTACAGTATTTATTACATTATATACTTTAACAAAAATAAACTTTTACGTCTTGTGTTTTTTCTTTTTTCTTTTTTCTTAATTCAAGTATTAGCGTACAATATTAGCAATACTTATAAACAAAGGCTAGATACTACTTATTATAGAATAATTAATATTGATAAAAAAGAAATTCAACAAAAGGAAACAAGATTTGTTTTAGCAAGCTGGACAATTAAAGAACTTATTAAAAAACCAATTTTTGGCTACGGAACAGGAAGTTTTAAGTATAATTTTGATAAAGATCAAATATTAAAAAAAAGATATGCTAGACATATGACACCACACAACAACTATCTCTTTGTTTTATATGAATTAGGGTTTATAGGATTTTTTTTGTTATTAATGATTTTCTATTACAAAATAAAGAGTTTACATAATAGAAAGTTTAAGTATCAAAAAATATTACTACCTGTAAGCTTTTTAGTTCTCATGACAATTGATTCGTACATGTATGTTTTTTCAATAGTAGCATTGTATATTTATATTTATACAATTTTTATTAATTACAATTTTACGGATTGAGATAGATTCTTTTTATTCTTCTATTAAGACAAGATAGTATTTCATATGGAATAGTTGAAATAGAATTAGCAGTTGATACGACAGAATTATTAATGCCAAAAACTTCAACTCTATCTCCTTCGCAGGCATTAATGTTAGTGACATCAATTGTTAAAGTTCCCATACTAATTTTACCAATAATGGGGCAATGTTTGTTATTCAATACAATTTTTCCTATTCTATTACTTAGTCTTCTATTAAGACCGTCGGCATAACCAACTGGAACAATTGCAATCTGCATTTCTTTTTCAGAAACACAACTATTTCCATATCCAATTCGCTCACCCTTAGCGATTTCTCGTACTTGAGTTATAACACTTGTTAGAGATGCTATAGGAAATAAAAATCTATTATTAGTACATCCATATAGTCCAATCCCAATTCGAACAGCATCTAGGCAATCAGAGGAATGGTTTAAAACACCATATGTATTTAAAATATGGGATAAGGTTTTTTTCTCAATTAGCTTGTTGAATTTATATGAGATTTTTTTAAATAATTCGATTTGTTTTTTTGCAAATTTTTTCGACTGTTCATTTTCCGCATCTGATAAGTGAGAGCAAGTTGATAATACATTAAGATGTGGATTTTTTTTTATTAGTGAAGCTAAAACGGGAACCTCCTCTTTATTAAATCCATATCTATTCATGCCGGTATTAAACTTGATATGGACGTTTACAGGCTTCTTGTTCATAATATAAAGTTGTAATAACTTATGATTATAAATAATCACATCAATTTTGTATTTGATAATTTTATTATAACTTTTAGATCCAGGATTAGCAACAATAATTTTAGTTTTAACACCACCTTTTCTTAAGTTTATCGCTTCTTCAAAATCAGTTACCCATAGCGCATATATACCTAATTTTTCTAGCTTTTTTGCTATCTGCACATCTCCGTGTCCATATCCAAAAGCTTTAACAACTCCGATAATTTTTGTTTTTTCAGGAATAAGTTTTTTTAAGTACAAAAAATTTTTCGCTAATTTGTTTAAGTCAACTGTTAATATAGTTTCATGTATATTATTCACAGTCAATTTTTTTAGTAAAGCATTCTCTACAAAGTGCTTTGTATTCATCTTTTTCACCTATTTTAATTCTATTCTGACTCTTACCTTTTCTGTACGAATAGTTAGCTGTGCCACCACAGTCGGAGCAGACAGCATGTAATTTAGTAATATTATCAGACATCGCTAATAATAACGACATTACTCCAAAAGGTACTCCTAAATAATCCATGTCTAGTCCACAGACTATAACGCGTTTTCCCTTATTAGCAAAATTGTTACATAAATTAACAAGATATTTATCAAAAAATTGCGCTTCGTCAATTGCAATAACATCTTCATTTGAAACAACTTCTTCTATTTCAATACTATTATTAACTGAAGTTGCATTTATGCAATCTTGATTATGTGATACAATTTTATTTTCATCGTACCGAATATCTATTGAAGGCTTAAAAACTATAAATTTTTTTTTTGCAACCTTTAGTTGTTTAAGTCTTCTTATAAGTTCTTGAGTTTTTCCTGAAAACATAGACCCACAAATAACTTCAATACTGCCATGTGATATGTTAGAATATATTTTTGATTCAAAAAACATACATAATTGTTTGCTTTATTTTTATGTTTGCTAATATAAAACAAATAGCAGAGATGAATTTTAGATTATTTGTAATAAATTTATCCTTTATACTTTTTTCAACTAATTGTAGTTCTCAATCTGATACAATTATGCTCAATAAAAATAAATTATTTATTGCAGGTAATGCTTTTGCAATTTCATTAGCATCCTCATATTATTATATTGAAAACAGTTGGTGGGCAGATAATAAAACAACTTTTCACTTTGATGATGGAGCAGATTTAATATATGCAAAAAATGTAGACAAACTTGGACATTTTATGGGTGGATTATTTGCTGCAGATGTATTTACATCTTCAATGCTATGGACTGGAATGAATAAGAAAAAGTCACTTTTATATGGATCAGTTTTTGGTACGAGTTTGCAGTTAGCAATTGAAATAAAAGACGCATATGCTCCTTACTGGGGGTTTAGTTATCTAGACTTAGCTGTTGGAACAGCAGGAGCATTTTATCCGTTTTTTCAAAATAACAATAATGTTCTTAAAAATATTAATTTTAAGTTTTCGTATTACAAAAGGACAGATATATATATGAAACTGGAAAGACAACGTAATAAAAATGTTAGTGACATATACTGGCACGATGATTATCCAAATCAAACTTATTGGCTTACAATAAATTCAAAAAATATTTTAGACAATTCATTTTTGCCAGAATGGCTAAATTTTGCAGTTGGTTTTAGTTTAGATGATAGCCAATATTTAAATAATAATAGTCAAAAATTAGGAGGTAAAAATGAATGGTATATAGCTTTAGATTATGATATTAAAAAAATGCTTAAAAAATGGAATACTCCGTTAGCTAAAAAAATAAAACATTGGCTAAATTATTTTCATTTTCCAGCGCCAACAATAAAGTTGTCACCAGAGATAAAATTTTACCCACTTTATATATAAAAATTAAATTATGTCGAAATTATATTTAGTACCTACCCCAATTGGAAATTTAAAAGATATAACATATCGAGGAGTTGAGGTTTTAAATAAAGTGGATATAATTTTAGCAGAAGATACTAGAAATACACAAAAATTATTATCAAATTATGATATTCAAACAAAAATGTTTTCATATCACACATTTAATGAACATAAAAAGCTACAAACATGGGTTGACAAATTACTCTCAGGTTTGGAAATTGCCCTAGTATCAGATGCGGGAACCCCTTCAATATCAGACCCAGGATTTTTATTAGTTAGAGAATGTATGAGAAATAATATCAACACTGAATGTTTACCTGGTCCAACTGCATTTTTACCGGCACTAGTTAGTTCAGGATTTTCTTGTGATCGCTTCATTTTTGAGGGGTTTTTACCTAACAAAAAAGGCCGAACCAAAAGGTTAAGAATGCTTTATAATTATGATATGACAGTTATTCTTTATGAATCACCACACAGATTACTTAAAACATTAAAACAATTATCTGAACTTTTTGGTTCTGATCAACTTGTCAGTGTTTCTAGAGAAATTTCAAAAATTCATGAAGAAAATAAAAGGGGTAAAATAAAAGAAATAATTAATTATTATGAGTTAAAAAAACCAAAAGGAGAATTTGTGATTATTATTTCTAAAAAATAAAAAATAGCATAACTTTACTTGCAATTATGCTAATTAATAAATTAGAAAATAAAAAGCCATTTATAATTTCTGGACCATGTAGTGCAGAGTCTGAACAACAAGTATTAAAAACAGCAAGTGCAATTAAGCCAATAGTTGATGTTTTTAGAGCAGGGATTTGGAAACCTAGAACTAAACCAAATAGCTTTGAAGGTGTAGGTGAAAAAGGCTTAAATTGGTTAAAAAAAGTTCAGTATGAATTTGAAATTAAAGTTTGCACGGAAGTAGCAACACCAAGGCATGTTGAGGCGTGTTTAAAATCAGAAATAGACATGCTTTGGATTGGTGCTCGAACAACAGTAAATCCATTTTATGTTGATGAAATTGCTCAGGCTTTAAAAGGACACGATATCCCAATATTTATAAAAAACCCAACTCACCCAGATATTAATTTATGGGTCGGAGCCTTTGAAAGGTTAAAGAAATACGGTATTAATAATTTAATTGCTGTACATAGAGGGTTTTATAATGACACAAGTTCAATATTCAGAAATGAACCAAGGTGGGAAAAAATAATTAAATTTAGAAAAGCAAACCCACAAATACCAATAATTTGCGATCCAAGTCATATTTCTGGAAATAGTAAGTATGTAAAAGATATATGTCAAATAGCAATGGATCTAGATTTAGACGGATTGATGATAGAATCTCATTATGACCCGAAAACTGCTTTAAGTGATCGACAACAACAAATTTCACCAAAAAATTTGATTGATATTATTAATGGATTGATCTTAAGAAGCTCAGAGTTAACTGATAATAACATAATAAGTCAATTACAGTCTTTTAGAAATGTAATTGATAATTACGATATGAAAATATTGGAGTTATTAATGCGTAGAGAGGATATAATTAAACAAATAGCAAATTTAAAACACTTAAATGGAATAACTGTTTTTCAACTTAAAAGGTGGTTTGAAATTTTAGAAACACGAAAGAAAAAAGGTCAAAAATTAGATTTAGATGAAAACTTTGTGTACGAAATTTTTGAAATAATTCATAAATATTCAATATTAAAACAAACGAAAATTCTCCAAAGTTTACAGCTAGATTAATCTAGAAACAAATTAAAAACTATGTTTGGCTGAGAATCATAGGATAAATTAAGACTGTAATTTTTTGTTTTTGTAGTAAATAGTTCAACACAAGCTACACCAACTATTATACCTCCAAGAACATCAATATAGTCATGTTTTTTTGCATATACTCTACTCCAGCCAACATATGAAGCAAGTAAATATGCAGGTAATCCATATTTTAACCCATATTTATGGTCTATAAATGCAGCGCCTGTAAATGCTGCAGATGTATGTCCGGAAGGGAAAGAAAAATCACCTCCGTTAGGTCTCTCTTTATTAATTACTCTTTTTATTGAATGAGTAACAATAAAAGATGCGCCCATAGATTTTATAAACGTGATCACTTCTGAATTAGATTTATCTAAAAAAAGTTGTGTTGTAAATGCGGTAGCAGGTAAAGCAATTTGAATTATATCACCTGCTTTTTCATAGTCACTTTTTTGGCAAAAAAGAGTCAAAGAAAAAATAAAACAAAATAGTATTAAAATAATTTTATCCAACATTTCTTCCTAATATTTTTGCGATTTCTGTTTTGATCTTAGTTAAATCAGTTAATTCTTTTAGTAAAGATATGTCGTGACTGTCAAGATTAATTTTCTCTTGTAGTTTTTTTATTTTTATTTCTAAGTGGCATTTTTTTAATGAAAGAATAGCTTTTTCAGTTGTTTTTTGCATTTTTTGATTTTCATGAACAGTAAATATTTTATGTTGTTCTTTCCAGTTTACACTTATTGAATGTTGGTTGCTAATAAGATTAATAACCAAAGAGTTAATTTCATTATCATTTTCTTTTATTAATTTGTCAAAATCAATGATATTATTTATTGAATATTCAGACGTTATTTTTTTATAAATTGTATCTAAAATCGAATGACTAAAGGAAATATTGTCAATTTTTAAATCATTTATTATCATTTCAGCGACAGACATAGGACTATTATTAAAATTGATTTTTTCATTACCGTAATTAATTAATAGTCGAATAATTTCTTCTTCATAAGCGTATAGTTTAGTTTTATCAGTAATATTTTTACTTTTATTTACCAATCGCGTATTATTCTTTTTACTAATCTGAAAATTAATATTAGCCCTAATGTTAGTTATTTCTTTTAACATTATATCTTCTTTAACATTTAATTTTTTCGCATACATTTTACAATATTCACTCCTAACTAATGTATCATTAATGTGGGCAACTGAAGAAAATATATTTCTTTTAACAATAGTAATTTCTTTAGGGTCTATAATTGAATTTAATTTAGAAATCAATATTTTATAATCAATAAAATTAAGTTTTTTTGATTGTAAAAATAATTTGAGTTCTTCTTCACTATTATTTTTAGCAAATGAATCTGGGTCTTCACCATCAGGAAAAATCACCACACTAACCTCTAGACCTTCTTGTAAAGCAAGATCAATTGTCCTATAAGTAGCTTTTATTCCTGCATCATCAGCATCAAACATTAATGTTATGTTTTCTGTTATTCTGGAGATTAATCTAAGTTGCTCTACACCAAGAGCTGTTCCTGATGCAGAAACAACATTTTTAACACCTTTATCGAATAAAGAAATTACATCAGTATAACCCTCAACAATATAACAGTTATCTTCTTTTTTTATTTCAGTTTTCGATTGAAATAAACCATATAAAACCTTACTTTTATGATATATTAAAGTCTCTGGTGAATTTAAGTATTTTGCTTTTGCACTTTCTTTTAATGCCCTTCCGCCAAAACCTAATACTCTTCCTGTAAAACTGTGAATTGGAAAAATTATTCGATCTATAAAACGATCTATTATTTTATTATTATTTTCATTTGCCAATGATAATCCAGCATCAAGTAAGAGCTGAGGTTTATAATTATTTTTTAAAGCACTAGTTGTTAAAAAACTAGCATTTGACATTGCATAACCAAGCTCAAATTTTTCTATCATATGTTCTGAAATACCTCTTTCTTTAAAATATCGAAGTGCAATGTTTTTTCCTTCGCTATTGCTTAGATTTTTTTTAAATATTTCTTTTGCATAGTCCGTAATTAAGTAGTGATTATCTTTTTTATTTTTTTTATTTTTTTGTTCAAAAGTAAGTTCGTTTTCAACTACTTCGATACTGTATTTATTAGCTATATATTTAAGTGCTTCAGGATAGTTGTAGTGTTCAATTTCCATAACAAAATTTACAACATTCCCTCCTTTGCCACATCCAAAGCATTTGTAAATTCCTTTTGTAGGAGAAACTGTAAATGATGGTGTTTTTTCATTATGAAAAGGACATCTTCCTAGATAGTTTACGCCTCTTTTTTTAAGATCAACAAAATCACCTATTATCTCTTCAATTCTTGCTGTTTCAAAGATTTTATCAATTGTTTCTGCATCAATCATTTTTGTCTATTTATTATAAATTTCAATAATAAGATTAGAGAATTCTTAGCTTTATTATCTTCAAATTCATTTAGTATATCAATAGCCTTATCATGATATTCTTTCATAATTTTTTTTGAGTATTCTATACCACCGCAAGATTTTACAATATTATATAATTCAACTATTTTTTCATCATTATCATAATCTTTTTTTATGGTATTGATAATTCTTTTTTTATGATTGTAAGAGACTCTATTTAAACTATATATTATTGGAAGAGTTAATTTTTTGTCTTTAATATCAATACCTTTAGGTTTACCAATATTTGTATTTGACTCGTAGTCAAAAAGATCATCCTTTATCTGGAATGCCATTCCAGCATACTCACCAAATAATTTCATTTTTTCGCAGACAGTATCACTTTGTTTGGATGCAACAGCACCGCTTTCACAGCATGCAGAAATTAATGCAGCTGTTTTTTTTCTTATAATTTTGTAATAATCCTTCTCTGAAATATTCAGTTTTCTTGACTTTTCCATTTGTAATAATTCTCCTTCACTCATTTGTTCCACAGCCTTTGACATAATGCCAAGCATTTTATATTCTTTATTTTTTACAGATAAAAGCAGCCCTTTGCTTAATAAAAAATCTCCTATAAGTACAGCAATTTTATTTTTCCAAACAGCATTTATGGAAAAAACACCACGTCTGAGATTAGACTCATCAACTACATCATCATGAATTAATGTAGCAGTATGTAATAGTTCTATAAGAGAAGCTGCAGTATAACAGGAGTTAGAGATATTTCCAAAAAGTTTTGCAGACAAAAAAACAAAAATAGGTCTAATTTGTTTGCCTTTTCGTTTAATGACATAGTGCATGATTTTATCTATTAATGCTACATCGCTAGATATAGATTCCTTGAATTTTTTTTCAAATAAATCCATTTCATTTTTAATTGGCACTTTTATTTTTTTAAGATCAATCATTTATATTATACTAAAAGTTAGTTATTGCAATTCATTTTGATTAGCTAATTGACCACACGCAGCATTAATATCTTTTCCTTTACTTCTCCTCAAATTTACAATAACATTGTGTTTTTCTAAAAAGTTTATAAATAAATCTGTTTTCTTACGTGTACTCTTTTTAAATTCAAAATCGGATACAGTGTTGTACTCTATTAAATTTATTTTACACGGCGTAATTTTAATAAATTCTAGTAATTTTTTAGCATCATATAATGAATCATTAATATTTCTTAACAGTATATATTCGTATGTTACTCTAGTTTTTGTTTTTTTGTAAAAATATTCAACAGCTTCTTTTAATAGAGTTAAGTTAATTTTATCATTAATTGGCATTAGATCGCTTCTTTTTGAATCTTGTGCTGAATGTAATGAAATAGCAAGATTAAATTTAACCATGTCATCTGCTAACTTTTTAATTAGTTTAGCAATTCCAACAGTTGAAACTGTTATTCTCTTAGGAGACATATTCAAGCCTTTTTCTGAAGTAATAAAATCGATACTTTTAATCAAGCAATTGTAATTTAAAAGTGGCTCTCCCATGCCCATATAAACAATATTTGTAATTGGTTTTTCAAAGTGTTTTTTTGATTCTTCGTTCAGCAAATAAACCTGATCATAAATTTCTGATGTTGTTAAATTACGTTTTAGGGTTAATTTTCCTGTAGCGCAAAAGTTGCAAGACAAACTACATCCCGCTTGCGATGATATACATGCTGTAATCCTTCTTTTAGATGGAATTAAAACACCTTCAATTAAATTTTTGTCATGTAACATTATTCCATATTTTATTGTGTCATCATCACTTTTATTTTTTGAGTGAACTTTAATATGATTTATCCAAAAAAAATTATTGAGCATATTTCTTGTTTTTTGTGAAATAGAACTCATATCATCAAAGGATTTCACATTTTTTTTCCATAACCACTCATAAATTTGTTTAGCTCTATAGCTAGGTAATTGATTCTCTTTACAGAAAAAAACTAGTTCATTTAAACTTAAAAGCCGTATATCTTTTTTATCGGACATGATTTTGCAAAGATATAGTACTTTTGTTCTATGAGATTTTTAACAGCGGATTATTTATTTCCTTTAGATCAAAAACCTATTAAAGAAGGGGTGGTAAATATTGATAAATCAGGGAAAATTATTTCAGTAATTACATCTCGAAAAGAAATCCCAAAAGATAAACTTGAGGTTTTCGATGGTATAATATGTCCTGGTTTTATAAATACTCATTGTCATTTAGAACTAAGTTATTTGCAAAACAAAATCTCAAAACAACTTGGACTAGTAGGTTTTATTAAAGAAGTACAAAAACATAAGAGTAATAATGAAAATGTGTATGAAGCGATAGAATGTGCCGAAAATCTAATGATTAAAAATGGAGTTGTTGGTGTTGGAGATATTTGTAATACAGATAATACTCTAAAACAAAAAGCAAAGAATAATATAAAATATTATAATTTTATTGAGTTATATGGTATAAAAAATAATCAAATAGAACAATCGTTTAATAATGCTAAGCAGCTAAAAAAAAAATTTACTGAATATAATTTGCAATCAACAATAGTTCCTCATTCAACTTACGGTGTACACCCAAAGCTAATGGATATGATTTTAAATTTTTCTAGTAACGACGAAATAATCTCAATTCATAATTTAGAAACAGCTTCTGAAAGAGATTATTTCCAAAAAAAAGAAGGAAATATATTTGAATGGCTAAAGCAAATAGGTGCGGATTTCTCAATTCATAACGAAAATCTAAATAGTTACGATCTAATCAATAACTTTAACAAAAAAATAATTTTTGTACATAATACATTTGCAAAAAAAATAGAAGTTAAAAATAAATTATGTTGCACTTGTCCAAAAGCAAATTTATTTATTGAAGGAGTATTACCAAATTATGATAAATTTGACATAAAAACTTTATGCATTGGAACCGATAGTTTAGCATCAAATGATAAGTTATCTATTTTAGAAGAACTGTTTATTATTCAAAATAACTCAACATTTTCCTTAAATACATTATTGAAAATAGCATGTTTAAATGGAGCTAGAGCCTTAAACTTTAAAAGTTTAGGATCAATTAGCGAAGGAAAAACCCCCGGTTTAAATTTAATTACAAATATTAAAAATTTAGAACTTACAAGAGAAAGTGTTGTTAAGCCATTATTAAATTAAGTTTGAAAATAATTTTAAGTCTTCTTTTGTAGTAATTTTTATGTTTTTTTCCTCTCCTAAAAGAATATTTATCTTTCCATTATTGTTAATAAAAACAGAAGCATCATCAGTAAATGAAAGCTGATATTTCTGTTGGTATGCTTTTTTTATGCTTTTGCTAAAAAAACATTGCGGAGTCTGTATCAAAAGCAGATTATTTCTGTCAATATGTTGAATTTTTTCTTTATATATACAAACGGAATCTTTAATTGGTGTTGTTGGTATCAGTCCAATATTTTCATGACCATTTATTAATTTATTTATAATTTTAGTAATTAAATTTTTTGTTACAAACGGTCTAACACCATCATGTATTGCTACAGCGCAATCATCTGAAATTACATTTAAACCATTTTTAACAGAATTGAATCTTGTTTTTCCTCCAGCAACTAGTCTGTGATTAGTTGTAAACTGATATTTTACACATAGTTTTTCCCAAAAATTAAAATACGACTTATTAATAACAACTACAATGTCATCAAAATCAGCAAATTTTTTTATTGTGTGCATTAATATAGGCTTATTATCTAAAAGTAAAAATTGTTTTGGCACAGATTCTTTCATTCTTTCACCAGTACCTGCAGCTAATATTAAGGCTATTTTATTCATGCTTATAAAATGAGCATAGCATCTCCGTATGTATGAAAATTGTATTTCTTTGAGATGGCTTCCTTGTAACCTTTTTTTAACAAATCTAATCCTGAAAAGGCTGCAACCTGCATCATTAGAGATGATTTTGGTAAATGAAGGTTTGTAAGCATACAATTTGCAACATGAAAATTATGTGGTGGAAATAAAAAAACATTCGTCCATCCATGAAAAGGAATCAATTCATTTTTGGTTGATACAGAGCTTTCAAGAGTTCTCATTACTGTTGTGCCAACCGCACATATTTTTTTATTAAGTTTTTTCGAATTATTTATGATTTCCGCCGTCTTTTCAGTAATAAATATTTCTTCAGACTCCATTTTATGTTTTGATAGATCTTCAACCATAATTTCATTAAAAGTACCAAGTCCTACATGAAGAGTAATAGGAGCAAAATTGACTCCTTTTATCTCCATTTTTTTCATAGTAATTTTACTAAAGTGCATTCCTGCAGTAGGAGCGTGTATTGCCCCTTCATGTTTAGCGTATATTGTTTGAAATCTTTCATTATCCATTGATGTTGGAGTTCTTCCAATATGCTTTGGCAAAGGAGTTTCACCAAGCACTGTTAACGTAGACTTAAATTCTTCGTGATTTCCATCAAAGAGAAAACGCAAAGTTCTTCCTCTTGAAGTAGTGTTGTCAATCACTTCAGCAATTAATTCATCATTTTCACCAAAAAAAAGTTTATTACCTATTCTAATTTTTCTTGCAGGGTCTACTAGTACATCCCATAGTCTGTTTTTTTTATTAAGCTCACGTAAAAGAAAAACTTCAATTTTAGCTCCAGTTTTTTCTTTATTTGCATAAAGACGTGCCGGAAAAACTTTTGTGTTATTTATTGTAACTACATCCCCTTCATCAAAATAATCTCCAAAATTTTCCATTGTTGTATGCTGGATATCATTTGTTTCACGATTTAAAATTATTAATTTTGCATCCTCACGATTTTCTCTTGGTTTGCTCACAATTCTAGATTGAGATAGTGCAAAATCAAACATGGATAATTTATATTTCATATTTAAATTTTTTCATCAAAGATAACGCATACCAAAGCCTATGTCAAGGAAAATACACTATTAATTTAATAAATCATTTATTTCAAAAGCATCATCTAGCGTATATTCACCAATTTTTGTTCTTTTTAAGGAGCCTAGATGTGCGCCGCTATCTACTTTTTTTCCAAAATCATAAGCTATAGATCTAATGTATGTCCCCTTACTACAAATAATCTCAAATTGAATTTTTGGAATTGAAATGTCTTTTAAGATAAAATCAGTTATTTCTACTTTTCTACTTGATATTTTTACTTTCTCTCCACGTCTAGCTTTTTTATATAGACGCTCTCCTTTTATTTTTAGAGCAGAATATAGTGGCGGTATCTGATCAATTTTTCCAATAAAACTTTTTGATGCTGTAATCAGCATTTCTTTTGTTATGTGTTGAGTTGAAAAGTATGCGTCAAATTTAGTTTCAAGATCATATGACGGTGTGGTTTTACCTAAAATTATCTCACCCACATAAGTTTTCTTTTGTTCTTGTATTTCGGCTATTTTCTTTGTGTATTTTCCAGTGCAAACAATAAGCAATCCAGTAGCTAATGGATCGAGAGTTCCAGCATGTCCAATTTTAATTTTTGGTATATTATGTTTCTGTTTAATTTTTGATTTAATTTTCTTTACAACATCAAATGAGGTCCAGCTTTTTGCTTTATTCACTAACAAAATTTTACCATCAAGAATTTCATCTAATGATTTAAGCGGATCTAACATAATTTTTAGTTTGAAAAAATGAGAGTCAAAACACCAATTAAAAAACAATAAATTGAAAAATATTTTAGTTTACTTTTTTTGACAATCGCAATCATTAATTTGCAGGCAAAAAAACCAGTTATTAATGATGAAGAAAAGCCAGCTAATAAACTTGTAAAAATTGTATCGTCATAAATAATATTACCAGAAAAAAGATCCTGAAACATTTTTCCAAAAATTAATGGAACAACCATTAAAAATGAAAAACGTGCCGAAGTTTCTTTGTCAATTCCTAGTAGCACAGATGTTGAAATAGTTGCTCCTGACCTAGAAATTCCTGGGATAATCGCTATTGCTTGAGAAATTCCTATTAATATAGCATCTTTATAGCTGATGTTTTTATTACTTGCTTTAGATTTATCAGCAAGTAAGAGCAAGATTCCAGTTATTATTAGCATTATACCAATGTAAAAGATACCACAACTAAATAATTGCTCTATTTCCTTATTAAAGTTTAAGCCAATAAACACAGCAGGAATCATTGACAATATAATTTTTAAAGAAAACTTAAATTCATCATTTTCAAAATTAAATAATAAAATACCTTTTGTAATTGAAAGCACTTCATTTTTAAATACAAATAAGGTGGCTAAAGCTGTTGCAAAATGTAAAACCACAGTCATTAAAAGACTTTTTTCAGCAACTATTTCTTCTCCAAGTATTTTTTTTGCAATTTCTAAATGACCGCTGCTACTAACAGGAAGAAATTCTGTTAGACCTTGGATTACACCAAGAATAATAGCATTTATTATTTCCATTTATTTTTTATCTTCTTCACTTTTAGTGACAATCATTATTGCAAAAAACTCAATAACAAATCCGATAGCAATTAATATAGGGGCTAATGTTAATCTTTGAAAGTTAAAGATTTCATCAGAAAACTTCGTTGGATCTTCAGATCCGCCTCCAATCATTAAAATTAGACCACTAAGAATAAATGCTATTCCAACAAATAGTAAGGTAAAATTCTTCTTTTTAAATACAAAATCCATAGTTATTTATTTATAAAGTTTATTTTCTGTTAATTTAATATATTTTTTTACGGATAAATATGTAGATATCCAGCTAATAAAAACTCCAAATATAAATATTAAAAGAAATACAGTTCCTATAATTTTTAAATCTGAGATATTTAAAATATTCATAGCTTCTTTTTGAATTAATTGTAATGAACCTATTAGCATAAATACTGCAAAAATTGCTCCATAAAGCCCTTGATACAAACCATTTATTAAAAATGGTTTTTGAATAAATGAATTTCTAGCTCCAACTAATCTCATAGTCCGAATTAAAAACCTTTTTGAGTAAACGGAAAGTCTAATAGTATTATTTATTAGAACAAAAGCAATTATTAATAGCAATAAGCAAAAACCAAGTAAAAATACTGCAATCCTATTAACATTACTATTAATTTTTTTAACTAAATCTTCTTGATAGTATACTTCAAATACATTCGTATTTTTATTTAGTTGATTTTTAATCTTAATTAAACTATCAGAGTTTGCATAATTAGCATTAAGCTTAACATCTATTGATGACAGAAGAGGACTATATCCTAAAAAATCTACAAAATCTTCTCCTAATTCATCTCTTAGTTCTTTTGTTGCTTGTTCTTTTGATATTAACGTTACGCTTTTAGAAAAATTATTTGCATCAATCTCTTTAAGAAATCGTAAACACTCTAGTTCACTAGTATTTTCTTCTAGCATTACAGAAAACCCTATATTTTCTTTTACATAATTAGATAGCTTTTGAGCGTTAATTAAAACTAAAAATAAAGTTCCCACAATAAATAAAACAAGCGATAAACTGATGACTACTGATATTGAAGATGAAAAAACAGAAGAGTTAAAAATTTTTTTGGTTTCAAATGTCATATAGTTTGCTAAAATATAAAATTCTATTTTAGTTTGAAGTTATTCATTAACTTTGCCTCAATAAACTTAATAAACATGAAGTATGATTTTCGTAAAATCGAAAAAAAATGGCAGAAATATTGGTCTGAAAATCAAACATTCGCCGTATATGAAGATCAAAAAAAAACAAAGTTCTATGTTCTTGATATGTTCCCATACCCCTCAGGTGCGGGCCTTCATGTAGGACACCCATTAGGATATATTGCTTCAGATATATATGCAAGGTATAAAAAACTTAAGGGATATAATGTTTTACATCCTATGGGATATGATTCTTTCGGACTTCCCACAGAACAGTATGCAATAGAAACGGGAATACATCCTGAGCTTGCAACAAAAAATAATATTTCCAGATACAGAAAGCAACTTGACAGATTAGGTTTTAGTTATGATTGGTCTAGAGAAATACGTACATCCAACAAAGATTATTATAAATGGACACAATGGATTTTCAAACAATTTTACAATTCATATTATTGTTTGAAATCAAATAAGGCAAAAGATATTCAAGAATTAAAAGAAAAATTTTCTAAGAAAGGAAGTTCTAGTGTTAATGCGTACTGTGGTGATTTTGAATTTATATTTTCATCTCATGAATGGAATAGTTTTACATACCAAAAACAAGAAAATATTTTAGGAAATTTTAGACTTGCATATTTATCTGAAACATTAGTTAATTGGTGTGAGGGATTAGGAACCGTTTTAGCTAATGATGAAGTAAAAGACGGATACTCTGAAAGAGGAGGATTTCCGGTTAAGCAAAAATTAATGAAACAGTGGTCGTTAAGAATTACTGCATATGCTGAACGTTTACTCGAAGGTTTAGACAGAATTGAATGGAGTGAATCTATAAAAGAAATCCAACGAAATTGGATAGGAAGGTCAAATGGAGTATCATTAAACTTTAATGTTGAACAGCAAAATGAAAGTATTGAAGTTTTTACTACTCGTCCAGATACTTTATATGGTGTTAGTTTTATTGTTTTAGCCCCCGAGCATGAATTAGTAACAAAAATCACTTCACCGCAACAAAAAAATATGGTTGAAGATTATGTTGAAAACATCAAGTTAAAATCAGAAATAGATCGTCAATCTAGTAAAAATATAACGGGGGTTTTTACAGGAGCATATGTAAAACATCCATTCACATTTGAGAAATTGCAAGTTTGGATAGCAGATTATGTACTAGTAAATTATGGCACAGGTGCAGTTATGGCAGTACCATGCGGAGATCAAAGAGATTGGGATTTTGCAAATCAGTTTAATATTAAGATTAAAAACATTTTTAAAGATATTGATGTTAGCAAACAAGCATATGAAGAAAAAAATGGGTACATTACTAATTCTGCATTTTTAAATGATTTAGAAATTAAAGATGCAATAAATTGTGCAAGTGAAAAAATTGAAAAAAAAGGATTTGGACAGAAAAAAATTAATTTTCGACTAAGAGATGCTGTGTTTAGCAGACAAAGGTACTGGGGTGAGCCTTTTCCTATTTACTATAAAGAAGATATTCCAAAAGTTTTGAAAGCTGATGAATATTTGAAGTTACCAAATATTGACAAATATCTGCCTACATCTACAGGGCAACCTCCATTAGCAAGAGCAAAGAAAGAAGATTGGAACATTTTCGATGGAGATAGAATGGAGACTAATGTTATGCCAGGATGGGCAGGCAGTTCTTGGTATTTTTTGAGATATATGGATCCTAAAAATAATACTGATTTTTGTTCTAAAGCAAAATCTGATTATTGGGGTCAAGTTGATTTATACATTGGCGGTGCTGAACATGCAGTTGGACATTTATTATATTCAAGATTCTGGACAAAATTTTTGTTTGATAAAAACCTTATAAGTTTTGATGAGCCCTTCAAAAAATTAATAAATCAAGGCATGATCTTAGGAAGATCAAACTATGTATACAGAATAATTGATAGTAATAAATTCGTAACAAATGAAAAAAAATCAAAATACTCTACAGTAGCTATTCACGTTGATATAAATCTTGTAGAAAGTGATATTTTAAATATTGATAAGTTTAGAGAATGGAGAAATGAGTATAAAAACGCAGAGTTCATATTAAATGAAGACAAAAAATATGTTTGTGGCTCTCAAATTGAAAAAATGTCAAAGTCTAAATATAATGTTCAAACTCCTGATCAATTAGTTGAGAAGTTTGGTGCAGATACATTAAGATTATATGAAATGTTTTTAGGTCCTCTTGAGCAGTTCAAGCCCTGGGATACTAAAGGAATTAATGGGGTACATAACTTTTTAAGAAAATTTTGGCGACTAGTTCATAATAACGAAAACAATTTTTCTGTTTCACAAGAACCTGCAAACAGAGACAATTTAAAAACTATTCATAAAACAATCAAAAAAGTTGAAGAAGACATTTCTAGATATTCTTTTAATACTGTTGTAAGTACATTAATGATATGCATTAATGAATTAACAGATCAAAATTGTAAAAACAAAGAAATTATTTCTGATTTTACAATTTTATTATCTCCTTATGCTCCACATATTGCAGAAGAAATCTGGAGAAAATTAGGAAATAAGGAGTCGATTGTTAATGCTACATTTCCAAAACATAAAGAAGATTTTTTAAAGGAAAAAAGTATTAACTATCCAATATCATTTAATGGAAAAATGCGCTATAAAATTTCATTAGATGTTGATGTTTCTAAAGAAGAGATTGAAAAGCAAGTTATGGCGCATGAAAAAACCGCATATTATCTCGCCGGAAAATCACCAAAAAAAATCATTATTGTTCCTAAAAAGATTGTAAATATTGTATTTTAATTTTGACAGAGTATTTAAACAAACATTTGATTTTTTATATAAATACTAACTTTTTTGTTGCACTAGCAGTTTTGTGTTTGCATTTAAGCTCAGAAATTTTGTTGGGAAACAGTAATTATGAAGTGTCAATATTTATATTTTTTGCGACAATTTTAACCTATAACTTTCAAAGGTTAGTCATAATTCAAAAAGGCATAGAAAATAAAAAGAGCTCATGGATAAAGGAAAATAAAAAAATAATTTATTTATTATCTATTTTGTCTTTTGTAATTACTTTTTTCTTGTTTTTAAATTTCAAGCCTCAAACTCAAATAGTTATTATCTTTTGTGGTATTATTTCTTTTCTATATCCATTTTTACTAAGATCAATTCCTTACCTAAAAATTTTTATTATTTCTATTGTTTGGACACTTATATCATTAACACTTTTAGTAATTGAGAATGAACTATTTATTGACCAAAATATATGTTATTTACACATGTCTAGATTTTGTTTTGTTTTTGCGATAACTATTCCTTTTGACATAAGAGATATTCTAATAGATTTTAAAAACATTAAAACAATTCCTGTTATTTTTGGTGAAAAAAGATCTAAATATATAAGCGTAATTTTTTTATTTTTAAATCAATTAATATTCTTAAAATTATATTTACTAAAGTTTATTTCTAATGAAATGTTTCATGGAATGGTAATTTTATTTTGTTTTACAACTGTACTTATAATGCAATCAAGATCAAATAGAAAAGATATTTATTTTTCATTTGTTGTAGAGTCAACCAGTGTTTTGATGTATATAATTTTATTCTTTTCATCTTGTATTGTATAAATCATATTATTACCTTTACTGCAGTTAAATTAATTATAGTATGTCTGAGAAAAACACTTCCCTACATTACCAAAAATACCTACAGCTAGATAAGATTTTAGATGCCCAGATGCTAGAAAGTAAATCTCATGGAAATGAGGCTCATGAAGAAATGTTATTTATTATTATTCATCAAGCTTATGAACTCTGGTTTAAGCAAATACTGCATGAGCTCGAATCCGTTATGTTATATTTTAGCAAAGACAAAATTGATGAAGAAAATATAGGTTTAATTGTATCTAGAATTGAACGAGCAAACAAAATAATGGATGTTTTAGTAGATCAAGTTGATATTTTAGAAACTATGACATCCTTAGATTTTTTAGATTTTCGTCATTATTTATCTCCTGCTTCTGGATTTCAATCACATCAATTTAGAAGAATAGAGTTGTTGTTGGGGCTAAAAATTAACAAAAGACATCAGTTTGGCGGCTGCCCATACCATGATCAGTTTAAAGGTGAAAAAAAGGTTAAAATTCTTGATTTAGAAAAAAATGAATCATTATTTTCTTTAATTGAAAAGTGGCTTGAAAGGATTCCATTTTTAAACATGAAAGAATTTGATTTTATCAAAAAGTATGAAGAAGCAATCAATATAATTTCAAATGAAGAAATTTCATCTATTTCTAAATCTACTATACTTAATGAAAATGATAAAAAATTGAGAATTCGTATGATTGAGGAAAATATGAAATATTTTCATAGAGTTTTAGATGAAAAAGAGCATTTAAAAGCTGTTGAAGAAGAAGAAACATCCTTGTCTTACAAAGCTACAATGTCTGCATTATTAATAAATCTATATAGAGATGAACCAATACTACATTTACCTTATCGACTATTAAAAAATATAGTTGTGTTAGATCATAAAGTTGCTGAATGGCGTTTTAGACACGTTCAAATGGTTGAGAAAATGTTAGGTCAAAAAATAGGAACGGGTGGTAGCTCAGGTCAAGGCTATCTTAAAGAAACAGTTGATAAACACAAGGTTTTTACTGATTTTGCAAATATTGCAACATTAATGATTTCTAGATCATATTTGCCAAAATTACCTATAAGCGTAAAGAAAAATTTAGGTTATGTTTACAGTAAATAATTAAATTATGGATATAAGTTTAATAAATAAAAATGCAATTGTTTGTGGAAGTACACAAGGAATTGGAGAGGCTTCAGCTATTATATTAGCAAATTTAGGTGCTAACATCACATTAATAGCAAGAAATGAAACAAAGCTACTACATGTATTAAGCGAGTTAGATATTAGTAAAGGACAGACTCATAGCTTTATAGCTATTGATTTTAGAGATTCAGAAAAATTAAAAAAAGAAGTTGATTTGTTATCTGGAACATACCATATTTTAGTAAACAATACTGGCGGTCCTGCTTCAGGGCCAATAGCTAATGCTAAATTAGAGTCTTTTGAGTCTGCTTTTAAAATGCATTTAATCAACAACCAAATTTTAGTTCAAAAAGTTGTTGCAGGAATGAAAAAAGAGAAATATGGTAGGATTATCAATATTATTTCTACTTCAGTAAAAGCACCAATACCAGGTTTGGGTGTTTCAAATACTATTAGAGCTGCTGTAGCAAATTGGGCTAAAACACTTTCGATAGAGCTTGGTGCTTATGGCATTACCGTTAACAATGTTTTACCTGGCTATACCAATACAAGTAGATTAAAATCGTTGATTGATAAAAAAGCAAAGATTCAGAAAAAGTCAAACGAAGAAGTTGCTAATCTAATGAAATCTCAAGTTCCTGCTGGAAGATTTGGTGAAGCTGAAGAAGTTGCTAGTGCTGTTGCTTTTTTGTCTACATCTGCAGCATCTTATATTAATGGAATTAATGTTCCTGTAGATGGAGGTAGAACAAAAAGTTTATAATGAAGAAGATATTAAATTATATTAATGGAGAGCTAGTTGAACCTTGTACAGGTTCATATTTAGAAAATTATAATCCTTCAAACGGGAAAGTATATTCTATGATTCCAGATTCTGATAAACAAGATGTTTTAAATGCTGTTAGTTCTGCAAAAAATGCGTTTCCTTCGTGGAAAAATACAACAAAGCAAGAAAGATCAGATTTATTAATGAAGCTTGCAAATTTGATAGATAAAAATTTTGATGAACTTGTAAAAGCTGAAAGCAAGGATAACGGAAAGCCGGAAAGTTTAGCGGCTAAAGTAGATATTCCAAGAGCATCTGTTAATTTACGTTTTTTTGCAAGTGCTATTTTACATGATAGTTCAAATGTTCATGAGATGGATGGTATGGCGATTAACTATACTTTACGCCAACCAATTGGTGTGGCAGCTTGCATTTCACCATGGAATCTACCTATTTACCTCTTAACATGGAAAATTGCACCTGCACTAGCAAGCGGCAATACAGTGGTAGCCAAACCATCCGAAGTAACTCCTATGACAGCCTATATTTTAAGTAAGCTTTGTATAGAGGCAGGATTTCCAAAGGGAGTAATAAATATTGTACATGGCTATGGTTACAAGATAGGGGATCATTTAACTTCACATCCTGATGTGCCAATAGTCTCTTTTACTGGAGGTACAGAAACAGGTCAACATATTGCTAAAATTACTGCGCCAATGTTTAAAAAGTTATCTTTGGAACTTGGAGGTAAAAATCCCAACATTGTATTTTCTGATGCGAATATAGAAGATGCTGTTAGTATTGCTGCAAGAGCAGCCTTTACTAATCAGGGACAAATATGCTTATGCGGTTCTAGACTATTTGTACAAACTGAAATTTATGAAGAATTTAAATTAAAGCTCATAGATAAGGCATCAAAGTTAGTAGTTGGAGATCCAAAAAATTCAAAAACTCACTTAGGGGCGATCGTTTCTAAGCAACATATGAACAAAATCTTAACTAAAATAAAAGAAGCAGAAAGTTTAGGTGGAAAAATTTTAGTAGGAGGAAAACAAAAGTTTATAAGTGGAGATTTAGCTGGGGGTTATTACATTGAACCAACAATTATTGAGGGGCTTAATTTTGATTGCTCCGTTAACCAAGAAGAAATTTTTGGTCCTGTAGTGTCTATTATGCCTTTTTTAACTGAGCAAGAAGTTGTTAGAATGGCAAACTCTACAAAATATGGTTTATCTGCAAGTATTTTTACTCAAAATGTAAGTAGAGCACATAGGGTTGCGGCAAGTATTCAATCCGGTGTTGTTTGGGTTAATACTTGGTTGTTACGAGATTTAAGAATTCCTTTTGGAGGGATGAAAAGTTCTGGATTAGGAAGAGAAGGAGGATTTAAATCTCTTGAATTTTTTACTGAGCCAAAAAATATATGTATAAAGATTTAATATGAACGGAGAAAAATTTAATTCTAATCGAGCACCACAAGCTGTTGGGCTTTATCCACACGCGAGAAAAGTAGGGGGTTTATTATTTTTGTCAGGAGTCGGTCCCCGTCAATTTGGGGCTAAAGAAATTCCTGGTGTAAAATTGAATGAAAGCGGTCAAATAGTTGAATATGATATAGCTACTCAGTGTCACTCTGTTTTTCAGAACATTCGCTATATTTTAGAAGACGCAGGATCTTCATGGAATAATATTGTTGATGTACAGGTGTTTCTTACTAACATGAAGGATGATTTTAAAATTTATAATAAAATATATGCACAATATTTCAAAGATAATCAACCATGCAGAACAACTATTGAAATTAAAAGTTTGCCAACACCAATTGCAATAGAATTAAAAGTAATAGCAACTATTTAAAACACTAATTATGAAAATCAAAGAACCATTTAATTTGCAAAACTGGATAAATAATAACAGACACTTACTTGTTCCTCCAGTTGGGAATAAAAATCTTTATGTTGAATCGGGTGACTATATTGTTATGATTGTAGCTGGCCCAAATGCTCGAAAAGATTATCATTATAATGAAACCGAAGAGCTTTTTTATCAAGTTGAAGGAGACATAATTGTCAAAACTCAACAAGAAGGCAAGCTAGTTGAATATAAAATAAAAGAAGGAGAAATGTTTTTACTACCAGCTAAAGTACCCCATTCTCCTGTTAGACCAGAAGGATCTATTGGTTTAGTAATAGAAAAAAAGCGAGCAAAAGATCATAAAGATGGTTTGATGTGGTTTTCTGATACCGCTAATGCGTTGCTTTATGAAGAATATTTTCAGCTGACTAATATTGAAAAAGATTTTCTACCTGTTTTCAAAAAATTCTATTCAGATGAGAAGCTTAGAACATGCCCTGTTACTGGAGAGGTTATGGATGTTGATGAAAGATTTATTGATAATAAATAAATTATCTGTTTAAAATATTTGAGTCAAATGAAGGCGATAATTGAATTAAATTTTAAAAAAGTACATGTTGATTTTTCTAAAGGAGAAGATATATCTATACCACTAATTTTTAATGGTAATCAACCAAATACTTATGATGTTCCTAAAGCTAGTGCAAAACCATATTCAGATAATAGTTTTATTGGTGACATAAGAAGAGGAGGTCCATGTAATTTCGAAACAGTTAATTTAACACCACATTGTAATGGCACCCACACTGAGTGTATTGGACATATAACTGAAAAAAGAATTTCAATTATAGAATCTTTAAAAGAAGAGTTGATCCCATCTTTTCTTATCACTATTGAGCCATGTAACGCTGAAGAAAGTTATGTTCCTCAAATAATGCCAGAAGATTTAGTTATCTCAAAAAAAAAGTTAAAAGAAAAGCTTGAAAATGTAAGTCCAGCATTTTTACAAGCTTTAATAATAAGAACTACACCAAATCATGAAGATAAAAAAAATAGAAATTATATGAAAAAACCATCATGTTTTTTTACAATTGAAGCTATGAACTATATTGTTTCCTTAGGTGTTAAGCATTTACTTGTTGATATTCCTTCTGTGGATAGGCTTTTTGACGATGGGATATTAAGCGGACATAATATATTTTGGGAAACAGAAGAAAAAAAATTTAATAACGATTCAAAAGAAAAAACAATTACTGAAATGATATTTGTACCAAATGAAATTTTAGATGGAAAATATTTGCTTAATCTTCAAATTGCCCCTTTTGTTTTAGATGCATCACCTAGTAGACCTGTAATATATCAACTAAATGAATTATAATTTAAGTAAAGACTTCGCATTATCTTTAGACTCTAAAGATGAATTAAAAAGTTATAGAAAACAGTTTCATATTCCCAAAAAAAATAATGGTAAAGAGATGATATATTTTTGTGGTAATTCTTTAGGCCTACAACCAAAAAAAACACAAGAATATGTTGACCAGGAGCTCAAAGATTGGGCTAACTTAGGCGTAGAAGGACATTTACATGCTAAAAACCCTTGGTTACCATATCATGAGTTTTTATCTTCAAGTTATTCAAAGATCATAGGTGCCAAAGAAACAGAAGTTGTGGCAATGAACACATTAACTGTCAATTTACATTTAATGTTAGTTTCTTTTTATAGACCAACTGAAAAAAGATTTAAAATAATTATCGAAGATGACGCTTTCCCATCAGACATTTATGCTGTTGAATCTCAAATAAAGCATCATGGTTTTGATGTTGAAAAAGCGTTAATTAAGCTCAAACCAAGAGAGGGTGAGTTTGCAGTTAGAACAGAGGATATAGAAGAAATCATAGATCAACAAGGTGAAAGTATAGAGTTAATTATGCTAGGAGGAGTTAATTATTATACAGGTCAGGTGTTCGATTTCGAAAAAATCACAAAGTATGCTCAATTGAAAGGAGTAAATGTAGGTTTTGATTTGGCGCATGCTGCAGGTAATGTTAATCTTAAATTACACGATTGGAATGTAGACTTTGCTGTTTGGTGTTCGTACAAATATCTTAATTCAGGACCTGGATCAGTTGGTGGTGCTTTTGTTCATGAAAGGCATCATAATTCTCAAGTACATAGATTTTCAGGCTGGTGGGGACACAATAAGGCAGATAGATTTAAAATGCCTGATAAATTTAATCCAATTAAAACCGTTGAAGGTTGGCAATTAAGCAATCCTCCTATATTATCACTTGCAGCAATTAGATCTTCTCTTAGTATTTTTGATGAAGTAGGAATGGATAAGTTAGTATTGAAATCAAATAATTTAACTAATTACCTTAGGTTTTTACTTAGTTCTATTGAAAATGACAGAATTGAAATTATTACTCCAAAAAAAAGTGGTTGCCAGCTTTCTATTAGAGTTATTAACGGAAATAAAACTCTTTTTGATATGATTACAAATAAAGGTGTAATTTCAGACTGGAGAGAACCTGATGTGATTAGAGTTGCACCAGTGCCTCTTTATAATAGTTATGAAGATGTATATGTATTTTATAATATTTTGAAAAAATTAATTTAAATGAAAAAGAGAAAGAAAGTAACAATTGTTGGTGCTGGATTAGTTGGATCATTATGCTCTTTATTTATGTCTAAAAAAGATTATAGTGTAAACGTTTTCGAAAGAAGAAATGATCTGCGATCAGAAACAATAACTGCTGGAAAATCAATAAACTTGGCATTGTCTAAAAGAGGATGGACGGCTTTAAGACAGGCTGGTGTTGATGATCAAGTAAAAAAAATCGCAATTCCTGTATACAAAAGAGTTATGCATGATAAAAATGGAAAACTTTCAGATCAACCATATGGAAATGAAGGGCAGTGTATATATTCTGTTTCAAGGGTTTTAATGAATGTATTAATGATGGACTTAGCTGAAAGAAATGGAGCTAACTTATTTTTTAATGAAAGGTGTGAAAGTGTAGATTTCGAAAATAAGGTTGTTACTTTTGAAAATACAATTACAAAAAATCATCAAAAAATCAAATCTGATTTCATAATAGGTGCAGATGGTGCTTTTTCTGAAGTTAGAAAACAAATGATCAAAAAATATAAGCACCAATACAATTACAATGAAATAGAGCATGACTATAAAGAATTGCTTATTCCTTCCGGACCTAATTCAAGTTATTTGATAGAAAAAAATGCTTTACATATTTGGCCTAGAGGTGAGTTTATGTTGATGGCCCTTGCCAATTTAGATGGTAGTTTTACCTGCACATTATTTGCTCCGAAAAAGGGAGAAAACTCATTTGAAAATCTCAAAACTAGATCTGAAGTTGAGAACTATTTTTCAAATATTTTTCCTGATTTTTATGATTTAGTTCCTGATTTGTATGATCAGTGGCAGCAAAATCCAACTTCATCTTTAGGTATTGTTAGAACATATCCATGGCATATAAAAGATGCTGCTATCTTAATAGGTGATTCGGCCCATGCTACAGTTCCTTTTTATGGCCAGGGCATGAACTGTGGGTTTGAAGATTGTCGAGTTTTTGATGATTTATTAGATCAATATAACAATGATATTGAAAATTGTTTTGAAAAATTTTCTAAATTGAGAAAACCAAACGGAGATGGTGTTCAAGATCTATCTATGCATAATTTTGTCGTAATGAGAGATAAAACAGCTGACCCACTATTTTTACTGCAGAAAAAAATAGAAAAAAAGTTTTCAAACCTTTTCCCTGAAAAGTGGACACCTCTTTATTCAATGGTCAGTTTTACTAATATTTCTTATTCTGAGGCATGGAAATTGGGGCAAAAGCAAGAAAAAATCATGCAGAATGTAATGAAAACCCCGAACATTAATAATGTTTGGGATAATGAAGAAATAATGACAAAAATTAGCAGTTTGTTGTAAAAAAATGGTTTTTATTACATTTTATTACATTTTATCACATTTCAAATGGTTTTTTTAAATTAATTTTTTAGAAATTTAACAGTTTATAAGAAAATTCTAAAATTATTTAAATTGAGTTATTAAAAAAATAGCTTTTTTTACAACTTTTTACAACTTTTTACAACTTTTTACAACTTTTTACAGATTTTTTAATGCGAAACGAAAGAAAATCTTATTGTAATATTTAGAATTATTTTTTTAATTCTAATTAATTACTTAAAATTTTTATGACTTTTGTTTAAAATTTAAAATATTCTTTAATTTTACTTTTCTTTAATATAAATAAACCTATTATGAAAAAAATATTGATTCTATTAATTTTACCTACTTTGCTTTATTCGCAAGCATCATATACAGTTAGTTCTGGAAATTTTTATTATAGCCCTAGTATACTAAATATAAATGTTGGAGATACAGTATATTGGATTAATGATGGTGGTTTTCATAATGTTAACTTTGATATTAATACAATTACAGGTTCAAGTTTTAATAACCCTCAGTCTTTTATATCAACCCCAACCTCTGGAGCAGATATTTATAACCATGTGTTTACTATTGCAGGAACATATGATTATGACTGTTCAGTAGGTAGTCATGCTGTTTCTGGAATGGTAGGAACTATTGTTGTAAGTGGTGCCACATCCAATTATGAAAAACATGAAGAAAAACATATAATTAAAAAATATGATCTGCTAACGAATTTTACTCATGCTAAATCTTTTAAAATTATTATTTATGAGTATTCAGACGGTACAATAGAAAAAAGAATAAAAATTAACTAAGCAAGAGCTACAATAATTTACTTTGTTTGCCAATCAAAGCAAATCATATTTGAACTAGCTTCTTTATAATTCGAACAACTTTCTAGACCAAAGTGTGAGCAATTTGAACAAGATGAGTTCCTGTTGATTGCGACCTTATATTTATGGCTATCACAAAAAGTAGTTATATCAACATGTTTATCATGTTTTAGACACATAAAATTTGTAGTTAAATTTTCACAATTAATACACGAGTTTATTTGTTTTAAATCCATATTTTTTTGTTTTATTCTTAATAATTTAACGCAAAATTAATTAAAAAGTTTCTATTATGTGCTTGTAAACAATTAATAATCAGTAATTTATATTTAGAATAAATAAAAATAAGTGTTTTGGTTTAATTAAAAAATAGTCGTCTTTATGATGATCAAAATAAATAAAAACAAAATAATTTTTAAATTTGATTATTAAAAACAATAGAATAAAATGAAAAACACATTATTTATTGCTGCTTTAGTATCTTGTTTAATATCCTGTTTAGATCATCCTAATAAAAACACTAAAAAAACAATTATTCTTTCAAAAGCATCAGTAAATTATACAAATTGGATTCAAGATGATAATATTATAATAATTGATGCCTATAAAATAGAAAATGTTGATAGTGTTTTATTTCTAGCAGACGGAATAATTTTAACTGGTGGGGAAGATATAAACCCATTGGAATATAATGACACAGTAAATATTAAATTATGTGGACCTATAGATTACAGAAGAGATACTTTAGAAAGAAAATTATTTAATTATTCATTACAAAATAATATTCCTTTTATTGGTATTTGTAGAGGTATGCAAATGATGAATGTTGCAAGTGGAGGAACACTTTATGGTGATATTCCAACGGAGTTAGGTGATAAGGTAGTGCATAGAAATAATGCAGAAGTTATGCATGAGATTGTTGTCCAAAATAAAAACTCCTACTATGAAAGTCTAATTTTTCCAGCTTACACAGACACTTTTTTAGTTAATTCATGGCATCATCAGGGGTTGAAATTTATTGCTAATAATATTCACATAGTAGCAAAATCATATGATAATTTACCTGAGGCGGCAGTAATGGATTCATCAATTCATTCATTTATGATTGCTGTACAATTTCACCCTGAAAGACTAGATCCTGAAAATGCTATATCTTTAACTATGAGGAAAGGTTTTTTTAATGCAATTTTTAAATAAAAGCATATTTTCTTTGTATATCTTTGCTTGTAAATGAGTAGTAAAAAAACAGTACTAATTATTCTTGATGGCTGGGGTCATGGTAATAAAAAGAAATCTGATGCAATTCATCATGCATCAACACCATTTATTGATTCTTTATATGATAAATATCCTAACTCTGAGCTTCGAACAGATGGAAAATTTGTTGGTTTACCATCAGGACAAATGGGGAATTCTGAAGTTGGACATTTAAATATTGGAGCTGGAAGAGTTGTTTATCAAGATCTGGCTCGAATTAATAAGGCTTGTTATGATGGATCGATTGAAAAGAACCCAACAATTATTAATACTTTTAATTATGTTAAAGAAAACAATAAAGCACTACATTTAATTGGTTTAGTTTCCGATGGTGGAATACATTCTCACCAGAACCATCTACATAAGCTATGTGAATTATCAAATCATTACAATATAAATAAGATATATATACATGCTTTCACTGACGGCAGAGATTGTGATCCTGAAAGTGGAAAACTCTTTATTGAAAATTTAGAAAAGAACATGTACAACGCTAAAATCGCATCACTTTGTGGAAGATATTTTGCTATGGATAGAGATAACAGATGGGAAAGAATTAAGTTGGCATATGAAATGATGGTAAATGGTGTTGGTAAGCAAACATCAAATATTGTAAATAGCATTCAGTTATCTTATAAAAATGGAATAACAGATGAATTTATAAGACCATTAGTTCAAGTAGACAGTAATAATGATATAGTTGGGAAAATCGAATCTGGGGATGCTGTAATTTGTTTTAATTTCAGAACAGATAGATGTAGGCAAATAACACAGGTTCTTACGCAAAAAGATATGCCGAAATTTGATATGAAGCGCCTTTCGTTATATTATACAACAATGACAAATTATGATAAGTCTTACAAAGATGTCCATGTTGTTTTTAATAAAAATAATTTAGTTAATACTCTTGGTGAAATATTAGAAATTAATAACTGTTCTCAACTTCGAATTGCTGAAACAGAAAAATATCCTCATGTAACTTTTTTCTTTTCAGGAGGAAGAGAGAAAGAATTTAAAAATGAAAAAAGAATAATGATTAACTCACCAAACGTAGCAACTTATGATATTCAGCCTGAAATGAGTGCTGATAAGGTTGTTGCTGCAGTGATTAAAGAAATAAATCAAGTAAGGACAGATTTTATTTGTTTGAACTTTGCAAATGCTGATATGGTTGGCCACACTGGAAATTATGAATCAATTATTAAGGCTTTAGAGAAAGTAGATGATTGTACTCAACAAGTAGTAGAATCAAGTTTAAAAAATAATTATGCCATGTTAATTATTGCAGATCATGGAAATGCAGAGTTTTCTTTAAACAAAGATGGATCTAGCAATACTGCCCATACAAAAAACCCTGTCCCTTGTTTTTTATTAGGAACTGAATATAAACAAATAAATAATGGAATATTAGCAGATATTGCACCAACTATTCTTCATCTAATGGGCTTAAAACCTGCTAAAGAAATGACTGGTAAAACATTGATAAAATAAAATTATGGATTATATTAAAAAATACATTGATCAAAATAAAGATAGGTTTGTAAATGAGTTAATTGAATTATTAAAAATCCCTTCAATTTCTGCCGACCCTAAATACAAAAAAGAAGTGTTAAGCTGTGCCGATGCTGTTGCTCATACTTTGACAAGGGCAGGCGCAGAAAATATTGAAATTTGCAATACAGAGGGCTATCCAATTGTATACGCTGATAAAATAGTTAATGATAAGCTTCCTACTGTTTTAATATACGGTCATTATGACGTTCAACCACCTGATCCGTTGGAGCTTTGGGATTCTGGACCATTTGATCCTGTAATTAAAAAAACAGATGTACATCCTGATGGAGCCATATTTGCAAGAGGAGCATGTGATGATAAAGGACAGTTTTATATGCATGTTAAGGCATTTGAATTGATGATAAAAACTCAAACTCTCCCTTGCAATATTAAGTTTATGATTGAAGGGGAGGAAGAAGTCGGATCAGAGAATTTAGGTGATTTTGTACGAAATAATAAAAAGAAATTAAAAGCTGATGCCATTTTAATTTCTGATACTGGAATAATATCAAATGATACACCTTCCATTACCACTGGCTTAAAAGGATTAAGTTATTTAGAGGTAGAAGTAACGGGTCCAAATAGAGATTTACATTCTGGACTTTATGGAGGAGCAGTTGCTAACCCAATAAATATTTTATGTGAAATGATAGCTAAAATGAAAGATGATAAAAATCATATAATAATACCAAATTTTTATGAAAATGTTGTAGAACTAACCGAATTAGAAAGAAAGGAAATCGCCAGAGCTCCATTTTCTGTTAACAAATATAAACAAGCATTAGATCTTTCGGACATTGATGGTGAGAGTGGTTATAATACAATGGAAAGAACTGGCATAAGACCAACATTAGATGTTAATGGAATATGGGGAGGGTACACTGGAGAAGGAGCAAAAACAGTTATACCATCAAAAGCCTTTGCAAAAATTTCAATGAGATTAGTACCTAATCAAAGTGATTTAGAAATAACAAAAAAATTCACACAATACTTTAATAGTATTGCTCCAAAAAGTGTCAAGGTCGAAGTTAGACCGCATCATGGAGGTGAACCATATGTTTCTCCAACAGATTCTATTGCTTATAAAGCTGCTAGTGATGCTATGCAAACAACTTATGGAAAAAAACCCGTTCCGGTAAGAAGTGGAGGTAGCATTCCAATTGTTGCATTATTCGAAAAAGAATTAGGTTTAAAATCAATTCTTTTAGGATTTGGTCTAGACTCTGATGCTATTCACTCACCAAACGAGCATTATGGAATTTTTAACTATTTAAAGGGAATAGAAACAATATCACATTTCTTTTTAAACTTTGTGAAGTATAAAAGATAAATATTAAAATACAGTTATTAGGAAATAATTTTTCTTGCCTTTTTGAATTAAAATATATTTCTCATTCAATATACTTTCTTCAGATAAGATATATGATTCGGTGATTTTTTCTTTATTAATTGCTACCGCATTACTATTGATCATTCTTCGAGCATCACCTTTACTATTAAAAATTTGTGTTTTTACTGACAAAAAATCCAATAAGGGCATCTTTAAATCTGATGATTTTACATTGAACTTGGGAACTCCATCAAAAACAGCTAAAAATGTTCTTTCGTCTAATTTTTTCAAATCATCTGTGGTTGAATTAGCAAATAAAATTGATGAAGCCTGTTTTGCTTTTTTTAAATCATTCTCTGAATGAACTCGAACAGTAATATCCTCCGCTAAAGAATTTTGTAAAATTCTAAGGTGAGGAGTTTTTTCATGTTTTGAAATTAGATTGTCAATTTCTTTTTTTGAAAATAGAGAAAATATCTTTATATAATTTTTAGCGTCTTCGTCTGATGTGTTTAGCCAGAACTGATAAAATTTATAAGCAGATGTTTTATTTTTATCTAACCATATATTTCCTTCTTCTGTTTTACCAAATTTACCGCCGTCAGCTTTTTTAATTAATGGAGTTGTGACAGCAAAGGCTTTTCCTTTTGCTTTCCTTCTTATTAGTTCTGTTCCTGTCACAATATTTCCCCATTGATCAGATCCACCAAGTTGAACTTTACAATTTTTATGTTTCCAAAGCCAATAAAAATCATATCCCTGAACCAATTGATATGAAAACTCAGTAAAGCTCATGCCTGACTCTAGTCTACTTTTAACAGAATCTTTAGACATCATATAACTAACAGAAAGATGTTTTCCAATTTCACGAATAAAATTAATAAATGATTGCTTTTTAAACCAATCATAATTATTTACAATTTCTGCTGAATTATCTCCACAATTAAAATTTAAAAATTTTTCTAATTGTTTTTTAACACATGATAAATTGTAGTTAATAGTTTTTTCGTCAAGTAAATTTCTTTCTTTACTTTTTCCAGAAGGATCTCCAACCATTCCTGTGGCACCACCAATTAAAATGATAGGTTTATGTCCATTATTTTGTAAATGAACTAAAATCATAATCTGTACTAAACTACCAATATGCAATGAATCCGCTGTCGGATCAAAACCTATGTAAGCTGCTGTCATTTCACTTGAAAATTGCTCTTTAGTACCAGGCATAATATCATGAATCATGCCGCGCCATTTTAATTCTTCAATAAAGTTCATGTTAATACTTTTTCCAAAAATATATATAAATATTATCTTTTTTATACCTATTTAAAATAAACTAACAACTAATAGTATCTTTGTATCATGATTTTTGTTACAGGAGGAACAGGTTTAGTAGGGTCTCATATCTTAATGAGATTAACATTAGAAAATAAAAAATTTAAAGCTTTAAAAAGAAGTACTTCATCGACAAGTATTTGTAAAAAAGTTTTTAAATTTTACAATCTATATGATAAATTTTTACAAATAAATTGGGTAGAGGGAGATATAAATGATATACCTTTTTTAGAAGAAGAAATTAGTGAATGTAATTTCATTATTCATGCTGCTGCTATGGTATCATATAATCCAAGAGAGATGAATATAATGAATAAAGTAAATATTGAGGGAACTGCAAATATTGTTAATGTATCACTTAACAGTAATATTAAAAAAATAGCATATATTAGTTCAATAGCAACACTTGCAAGAGAAAAAAAATTAAAAACAATTTCTGAAAGTAATTATTTTGAAAATACTGGATCTGAGAGCAACTATGCAATTAGTAAATATTATGCTGAGCAGGAAGTATGGAGAGCATCCGCTGAGGGAATAGATGTTGTTATAATTAATCCATCAGTTATTTTAGGTCCTGGTGATTGGTCTAAAGGAAGCTCACAGTTATTTGCAAAATCGTATAATGGGTTAAATTTTTATACAGAAGGAATCACAGGATTTGTTGATGTTTTAGATGTATCTAAAATAACAATTGAACTACTATTTTCAGAAATTGTTAATGAAAGGTTTATTGTAAGTAGTGAAAACATTTCTTACAAACACTTTTTTGAAAAATTAGCAATTGAATTTGGCAGAAAAGTTCCAAAATTCAAAGCGAATAAATTATTAAGTGAAGTTATTTGGAGAATTGAAATGATTAGATGTTTTTTTACAAAGAAAAACCCTTTAATTACTAAAGAAACTGCAATTTCATCAAGAAGAAAGTCTTATTATTCCAATGAAAAAATTAAGAATACACTTAATTATAATTTTATTAAACTTAACTCATCAATAAAAAAGTACTGCCAGTTTTTTATTGATGAGTTAAGTTAGTTTGTTCTTTTACAAGACTATCAATAGCTTGCGAGTAGATAATTAATAGTTTTTCGGGATCTGATAAATAATAATCAATAGCTCGTGTAAAATCAGCTTCATTGATTTTATATTTAATGTATATATCGTTATAGCTTTTAGATAGATCTTTTTTTGCTTTCTCAATATTTGTTTGTTTTTTTATCATATATTTTGATTCTGCAAGTTGAATATCTTTAATAATTTCTGAGAACTTATTTTGAGGAATAATTGTGCTATTGTTTAAAGAATTATTATTTTGATTACATGAAAAAAATATAATCAAAATAAACAGTAAATATGTTTTCATAAAACAAAGATAAATATATTGTCTTTAAAAATAGTAATTCCTTATATTTGTCGAAATATTAATCAAATAATCTAGATATTATGAAAAAATTAAATTATTTGTTTGTTGCATTAACTTTATTCGCATTCATTTCTTGTGGAGGAGGAGGTTCAACAAATGCAACTTCTGAAGAAGCTGCTCCTGCAGAAGCAGCTCAAGAAGAAACTGTTGAAGAGGTAGATACTGCTGCTACAACAGAAGAGCACGATCATAGTCACGATCATAGTCATGACCATGATCATGATCATGATCACGAACATTAATCTTTGATCAACAAAAAAAGACAGCTATTAGCTGTCTTTTTTATTTTCTATTAAATAATAATCTTTTACCTTTTTTTGATTCGTCAAAAGTACCGTTTGTATATGCTAGGTGACCATTTACAAAAGTGTGAGTGACTCTAGAGCTAAATTTTTGTCCTTCAAATGGAGACCATTTACACTTATATAAAATATTACTCTTATCTACTTGCCAGCTTGAATTCCTATCAACTAAAATCAAATCAGCAAAATAATTTTTTCTTATGAAACCCCTTTTTTCAATTTGGAAACAAATTGCTGGATGATGAGACATTTTTTCAACTACTTTTTCCAAACTAATTTTTTGTTTTTTAACAAGCTCTAGCATAGCATTTAAAGCATGTTGAACTAACGGACCCCCAGATGGACACTTTAAATAAGTATTGTTTTTTTCCTCTATTGTATGAGGTGCGTGATCAGTTGCAATAACATCAATTTTATTTTCAATTATTGCGTTTAGTAAAGCATCTCTATCACTTTTATTTTTTACAGATGGATTCCATTTAATCAAAGCTCCTTTCTTTTTATAATCACTTTTTTCAAACCAAAGGTGATGAATACATACTTCACAAGTAATTCTTTTTTTCTCAATAGTCAAATTATTTTTAAAAAGATCTAATTCTTTTTCTGTTGATATATGAAAAACATGAAGCCTGGTGTTGTATTTCTTAGCTAATTCAACAGCCATTGATGATGATTTGTAGCATGCTTCTTCGCTTCTTATTTCTGGATGCTTTTCAATTGGAATATTTTCTCCAAATTCAGAAATTGCTTTTTGCGTATTATATTTTATTGTCTCTTCATCTTCACAATGAACAGCAATTAACATTTTAGAATTTTTAAATATGCTTTCTAGAGTTTTTTTGTCATCAACTAACATATTTCCAGTTGAAGAACCCATAAAAATTTTGATTGCAGCAACCTGCTGTGGATTTACTTTTAAAACTTCTTCAATATTATCATTTGAAGCTCCCATAAAAAAACTGTAGTTAGCAAGCGATCTTTTTTTTGCTATGCAAAATTTATTTTCTAATAATTCAAGCGTTGTAGCTGGCGGATTTGTGTTTGGCATTTCCATAAATGAAGTTATTCCTCCTGCAACTGCAGCTTTACTTTCTGAATATATGTCAGCTTTGTGAGTTAGCCCTGGTTCTCTAAAATGCACTTGATCATCAATAATTCCAGGTAAAACATATAGTCCTTTCGCATCAATTATTTTATCCGCTTTATCTGTTATGTTCTTTTCTATTTTTGAAATGTATTCGTCTTCAATTAAAATATCTAGTTGACAAATTTTATTTTCATTTACGACAATGCCATCTTTAATTAAAGTTTTCATTTATATTATCTGCTCCATTTTTTAAAAAAACTTTTTAGTTTCATTTGCATAACTCCAAAAAATGCTTCAAAAAATATTCCACCACTCATTTTTGAAGACCCCAGTGTTCTGTCAGTAAAAATTACAGGAACCTCTATAATTTTATAATCATATTTCCATGCTTTAAATTTCATTTCTATTTGAAATGCATAACCAACAAAAGAGATGTCATCTAAATTGATTGTTTCTAAAACATCTCTTCTGTAGCACTTAAAACCTGCAGTTGAGTCATGAATAGGCATACCTGTTATGAACTTGACATATTTTGATGCAAAAAATGACATTAAAAGCCTAGACATCGGCCAGTTTACAATATTTACTCCTTTGACATATCTAGATCCTATGGCAACATAACCACCTTCATTTTTGTTTGCAGAATATAATCTAATTAAATCATTGGGATTATGAGAAAAATCTGCATCCATTTCAAAAATATACTCGTATTTTTTGTTTAAAGCCCATTTAAATCCATGTATATATGCTGTTCCCAGTCCTAACTTTCCTGTACGCTCTTCAATAAATAAACTTTCTTTATATTCTGTTATTAGTTTTTTAACAATATCCGCGGTACCATCAGGTGACCCGTCGTCAATTATTAATATGTGAAAGTTCTTTTCTAAGCTAAAAACTTTACGAATTATATTTTCAATATTTTCTTTTTCG
>MDTC01219747.1_pt1 | contig 42839 bp, 37 predicted proteins | sample 811181 | NCBI WGS metagenome assembly MDTC01 (sample SAMN05326644, study PRJNA326480) | marine metagenome | isolation source: seawater | place: Pacific Ocean: North | collected 2011 | reverse complement strand
GGGCTAGAGAAAATCAAATTTAAAAGTTCAAGGAACATATTTAGAATTATACTCATCCTAATCATCGTAGGATTTACTTCTGCCTCAATATTAAAAATAAGTTTAGCGGCAAATTTGTGGGATTCTTATAGTAACGACTTTGAGTGGATAATGCAGAATACAAATAAAAATGATGTCTTTCTTTCAGGAAGTCAATGTATTTCTTATTATATAGACAGACAGGCTGTAAAGCCGGGAATAAAAAACTTAGAAAATGTAAATTATGCTTTTGTAAATCAATATTTCAAAGTTGATACACTAAGTATAATTAATAATGAATTGCTTTCTGAAATAAAAACCAAGGGTAAAATTATTTACAGAAATGAAGAAACTAAGACAGAAGTTTATAAGATCAATAATGAAGGTATTTCATAAGCTAAAGCTCCACTACTTCCTGTGATTAAAACTTTTATAAAACCTAAGACTAGACCAAGCTATTTAAACTATCTCAATGTATTATTTTAATCCGTAAGCTTTATTAAGAGTGTTTTCTTACCCCCAATTATGGAAATTAAAAATTTGGTAATAGCGCCGCATGTTGATGATGAGATTCTTGGATGCGGTGGAATACTCAACTCTAGCTTTTTGGTATATTTCTGCGGAATAGATGAAAGTAAAATAAGGGATGACAAGGACAGAACTTCTACTAACCAAAGATTTTCTGAATTAAAAAAAGTATCAGATTATCTTGGTTTTAGGTTTGAATGTAATGAATTATCAAAAGTAAACCATTATGTAGAGCAGGATTTCATAGACACTTTTGAAGACCTCATAAATAAGATAAAGCCTGAAAAGGTCTTCATACCTCATCCGGGATACAATCAAGACCATAGAACAATTTTTAACGCTGCTATTGTTGCCTTGAGGCCGCATGACAGGAATTTTTTTGTAAAAAAAATACTTGTATATGAGGCTGCACATGATGTAATCTGGAATCCCAAAAAGATGAATTTGAATTATTTTGTTCCAATTGACATAGAAAGAAAAATTAAAGCCTATGAGATTTATAACTCTCAGGTAAGGGGAATGCGCAGCTCGCAACTTTTAATGGACATTGCATCTATTAGGGGAGCTTCCTCAAACTGCAAACATGCCGAGGCTTTTGAAATTCTCAGATGGTCTGAAGATGAGCAATAATAACATCCAAAACCAGAAAGAAACCAGCCAGATTACTTCTCAGCTTAAAACAAGAATAAGCACAAATAAAAAATTTGGAAGTGTAGACCTTGACGAATGGCTTTTTGAAAAGTTAAATATTAAAAAAGGATATAATGTGCTTGATGTTGGCTGTGGCACTGGGAACCATATAATAAAAATTGCAAAACTTTTTCCAGAGGGAAATTATTACGGCATTGATATTTCAAATAATTCTATAAGGCAGGCTATAGAAAAATCAACTCAGAAGAATCTAAAAATAAAGTTCATTTGTAAGGATGTCACTAATGCATCAGCACTTCAAGATAGTTTGTTTGACTTGATAATCTCTATTTATGCACTTTATTATGTAAAAAATGCTCAAAAAACACTTGCTGTATTAAAAACAAAATTAAAGAATAATGGCAAGATTGCTGTTATGTCTCCATACAAAGGAAATAACAACAAATGGTACTCTTTCCTTTCTTCTTTTATGAAAATCCCGCAGGAAATAGAGTCTGTGGCTAATAATTTCATGGACAATGAAGTGCTTCCATTTGCAAAAGAGAACTTTACCAATATCCAGACTTTTCATTTTGAGAGTAAGGTAACAATTCCTTCATTTGAAGACCTAAAAAATTACTGGGCATCCAATATATACCACAAGCCTGAGTTAGACAGGGAATTTGAAAAACACGCAACAGAATTCTTTAAGAAAAATGAAAAATTTATTCTAACAAAAAGGGCATTGCTTGTAATAATGTGTAAAAACAGCTAAACATTTATTTTTTTATTACTAAATAAGTATTTCCCGTTAAATATAGCTAGTAAAAAAGAATCATTTTTCTTTCTCAGTCTTTGCACAGACTTTCTTTTTTTTAATGTAATTGGAATATTTATTATAACACTAAATATTGCAAATAATCTTGCTCCAAAGTTGGCAAAATTAAAAGTAACTATATCTTTTATCATGCCAATAAAACGCATAACAACTACATAAGGGAGATAAAGCAGTATGTTTTTTATACTCAATATTTTGATAAAAGTAGTCAATAAATTCCTCTCCATCCTGTATGTCTGCATATAATTTTTTTGCTTTCCAGCAGTTAAGCCATGCATATGGTAAAGTATTGCTTCGGGTACATGCATAACTTTATACCCCAAAAGCCTGGCCCTAAGCCCAAGGTCTAGGTCTTCTGCATAGATAAAGTAATCTTTATCAAACAAATAACCAAATTTATCTACTATGCTTTTTCTTATCATAGCTACCCCATTATAAGGTATTTCTTTTATAAAATCATGTTTGCATCTAAAATGCCCATTATAAAACGCTCTCGACACCCAGGTTCCGCATGACTTTAAACTTTTGTTAAAGTAGTTTATAACTTTCGGAGAAGCTATGCCAACATTTTTATCTCTCTCCAAATTCTGGACTAATTTTTTTATGCAGTTTTTATCTAAAGAAATGTCATTGTTTGTGAAAAAAATATATTTGCCCTTGCAATACCTTATAGCTGTATTTATACCGCAATATCCAAGATTTTTCTTATTTGCAACCAGTTTTATCCTCTTGTAATTTTTTCTGACAAATTCCTGGCTTCCGTCAGCAGAATTGTTATCAAGAATTATAGTCTCGTAGCTCTTAAAAGATGATTTTTTAAGTGAATCTAAGATTGTTTTTAAAAAATTTTTTCCGTTGTAATTGACTATTACAACTGATACAATGGGTTTTTTCATCTTATTTCTTAGCAACTCTCAAAGTAAAGTCTATTTTTAATATTATTTCTCCAAAGAAATAACTCATCAAATGCCTAAGATTCAAAACATTTGGAAACAAAAATTTTGGCATTGGTATGGGAGGAATTAACCAGCCGATTTTTGAAGGCATTAATTTTATCTTTTCAATTTTAAAACCATGGTAGGAATCATACGTCCTACTATCTTCTGTAAAGAATCTCATGCTATCAACATTAAAGAAATAATTGTGATTTGGGTAAAACGCTCCTGATGAATGCCAGTACGGGACAATAAGCCTTACAACAGCTCCATCCTTGCATATTCTTTTAATTTCTGTCATGGCCTTAAATAAATCCTTAACATGTTCAATCACATCCCTGCCGTAAATTTCATCAAAATAATTATCTTTATAGGGCCAGGGATAACTATCTAAGTCATGTGCAACATCGACTCCTTTGATTTTTGTCTTATCCAAATTAATATATCCCTTCTTTATATCCCTGCCACAACCTATATTCAGCTTTCTTAGATTATTAGTTTTTTCCATCATTCTATCCTATACTTTTTCCATCTTTTTGTTGAAAGGCTCATATCAACGGTCACACTTGGTCCTTCATACTCGTCTAGTGTCATCTTGCCAACATTTTTTGAGCCTGCAAGAATCGCTAACTCACACATACTCATCCTCTTATCCCCAACAATGTGAATTATTCCTTTCTCTCTCTTTTCCACAACTTCAAAGATTCCTTTAGCAACACCATCAGCAAATAAATAAGTTCCAAACCTATCTGTAAATGCCTTGGGATATTTCCATTGGATTTTTGGCACAAAATTAGTCCTAATGATGCAGCTATTATCATATTGTCTCACAACTAATTCTCCGCATAATTTGGTGAGAGAATAGTAATTTTTTGGAGCAGGGACATTTTCTTCAGTATAATATTTTTCCTTTTCACCTGCAAAAACGCATGCTGTGGAAATATAGAGTAAATAACAATTATTATTCAATTTTTTTAGGGCATTTACTATATTTTGAGTTCCTTCAACATTGGTTAACCATGCCTTTTCTTTATTCTCTTCACATTCCCTTATGCCAACTAGTGCAGCCGCATGTATCAGGACATCTGGTTTATAATTCAAAATAGTTTTATCAACAGCATCTGTATTAGTTACATCCATTTCCCCGTGCTGTGGGGAAAAACAATTTTTGAAAACTTTTTTTAAAGATGCGCCTAAAGCTCCACCACCCCCAGTTATTAAAACTTTCATAACAAAATAGTGCTCTATTACTATATTTAAAACTTATGAGAAATGTTTATAAATCAAACAAGAGTTTTTGGAATAAATGAGAACTATAACTGTAGTAGGATTAGGCTATGTTGGCTTGCCATTAGCATGCCTCTGTGCAGAAAAAGATTTTGATGTATATGGTGCAGATATAGACAAGAATAAGGTTTCTTTGATTAGCCAAGGCATTAGCCCAATAGGTGACCCCGATTTAAAAGATGCTGTTAAAAAAACAAAAGGGAAAATAAAAGCCACGGATAATATAGGTGAGGCAGTTAAAAACTCCTCAATTGTAATTGTATGTGCACCTACACCAGTAGATGATGATCGCCTGCCAAATTTAAGACCATTGAAAAGTGCATGTGAAGAAGTTTCAAAAAGCCTGCAAAAAGATACCTTGGTTATAATTGAGTCAACAATTTTTCCTGGAACAACATATGAAATTATTTTACCTATACTAAAAAAATCGAATGTTAGTTTCTATCTGTCCCATTGCCCCGAGAGGCTGGATCCTGGAAATAAAAAATTCGCTATACAGAATATTCCAAGAGTGGTTGGCGGTATTAACAATGAATCAACAAAAAAAGCAGCTGAATTTTATCAAAAAATAATTGATGCTGACATAATAGAACTAAGCAGTGTTAAGGCGGCAGAGGCAACCAAGATAATGGAGAATACATTTAGGGATATTAACATAGCCTTCATAAACGAGATGGCAATGAGCTTCGACAAAGAAGGGATTGATATTTTAGAAGTAATAAAAGGGGCATCCACAAAACCATTCGCATTTATGCCCCATTATCCCGGAGCTGGTGTTGGAGGTCATTGCATTCCTGTTGATCCATATTACTTAATTGAAAAGGCAAAGCAAACTGGATTTAGCCATAAGTTTCTAAGCTTAGCAAGAGAAATCAATAATAATATGTCCAATTATACAGTTAAGTTGTTGGAAGAAGTGCTGCAAAAATTGAAAAAAACAATAAAAAATGCAAAAATAGGAGTTCTTGGTTTGGCTTATAAAGCAGACGTCGATGATGTAAGGGAAAGCCCTGCATTTAAAATTATAAAAATACTAAAGAAAAAGGATGCTGATGTTTTCGTTTTTGATCCATATGTCAAGAAAGGCACCAATGTTGAAAATTTGAACGAGTTATTGCAAAAAAGCGATTATATTATTCTAGTAACAGCCCACAATAAATTCAAAAATATAGATTTAAACAAATTAAAGGAAAATAATGTAAAGATAGTAATTGATGGCAGAAACTGTCTTGATAAAGAAAAAATTAAGTCTATGGGGATTATGTATCATGGTATAGGGAGGTCTTAATTTTTCCTAAACTCAAGAATCTTCTTTATCCCTTCTCTCACCATTGTTTTTGGCTCCCATCCAAGTGCTTTCATCTTAGATATATCTGGTATTCTGTATTCAATTTCTCTTGACTTTAATCTAGTAGCCCTGCCAAAACCTGCTTTAATTATTTCTGATTTGCTTCCAGTAACCGCTTTGATTGTTTGAGCAAGCTCAAGTATTGTGGTTGGCTGGTTATTTCCTATATTATACGCCTCTCCAGTCTTTCCTTTTTCAAGAACAGTAAAAACACCCTCAGCAATGTCTTCTACATAAGTAAAGCATCTTGTTTGAGAGCCCTCTCCAAAAACCTTTAATGGTTTGTTCTCCAGAGCCTTATTAATAAATATAGGTATTACAAAATTGTTTGATTGTCCACGACCATAGACATTGAAAAACCTTACTATCTTGATATCAGTCCCAAATTCGTGGTTGTAAGCCTTCGCATAGATCTCTGCTGCAAGTTTAGACACCCCATATGCCGAAACTGGACCTTTTACGCTGTCTTCCCCGATAGGAAGCTCTCTTGGCTCACCATAAACCTCTGAAGATGATGCGTATATCATTCGTTTGACATTTGCTTCAACAGCCGACTTAAAGACATTAACAGAACCCTCTAAATTGATCCTCATAGTTTCCAAAGGTCTCTTATCAGAATTATCCACACCAAGCATAGCAGCAAAATGATACACAATATCACAGCCATGAATATCTTCTGCCAGCTCATCCATAACAGACTTATTTACAAATTCCAGTTTCTTGTGCTCAATATCCGGTTTTTGCAGGTCGAGGACTTTGACCTCGTGCCCCTGCTCCAGCAGATGTTTGACTAGGTAAGATCCAATAAATCCAGAACCTCCTGTAATAAGAACTTTCATACAAGAATGAATTAGTATTTCATTTATAAATTTAACTAAGATGTTTTATGTGCCACCCCGCGATATATCATAATACTATACACCATGATCTCTTTTAGTAAGATTTATAACTACAACATAGTTTTTATTGCTCATGAAAATTGTTCATTTAATGGGTTATTTTGTTCCAGAATTAGGATACCAGGAATACTACTTGGCAAAGAAGCACAAGCAAATGGGGCATGATGTTTATGTCGTAGCTTCCGACCTGCTATACCCTTTCCCAAATATAGAAACAATTCTTAAGGAAGCGGGTATTAAAAACACATCAAGAAAAAGAAAGCCCGGATTTAGTGTTGTAGATGGGATTAAAGTCTACAGGCTAAAGCATTTATTTGAATATTCTGACTTTATTTTAGTTAAAGGCCTAAAACAAATACTAATAGAAATTAAGCCAGATATTGTCTTTGCACACGAAAGCAGACAAGGCCTGCCAGCATTAGCTGCTTACTACAAAAATAAAATTGGCTATAAGCTTGTTGTTGACCAGCACGATTTCTACCATAAAATTCCAAATTATCCATGGTGGAAAAAGCTTTTGAGATTTTCAGATTATTTTTTATTTAGAAAATTCATTGTAAATTACAGCCTTAAGAGAGCCGATAAAATAGTTGCAGTAACCCAACAAACTAAAGATTTCTTAGTAAAAATCCAAAAAATAAATCCAAAAAATGTTTCCCTAATTTCATTAGGTGTTGACATTGATTTTTTTAAATTTGACAATAAATCAAGAGCCGGTATAAGGAAAAGATTCAAGATGAAAAATAGTGATATTGTTTTGATTTTCTCCGGAACAATTGTAAGAAGAAAGGGGATTGAACTTTTGTTAGAAGCTTTATCAGAGATGAAAAATAAAAATTTGAAACTAATGATAGTTGGTGGTGGAGATGTAGATTACATGAGTGATTTAAAGGCTTTAACTAAAAAGCTTAACATTGAAAACAAAACCATCTTTACTGGTTTCGTAAAAAAGGATAATGTCAAAGATTATTTCTCTGCAGCCGATATAGGAATATGGCCGGGAAATAATTCTGTCAGTATTATGGAAGCAATGGCATGTAAACTGCCAATTGTAATGGTGGATTTACAACTAGGCCATCTAGTAAACTACAATAATGGCTTAAAATTCCCGCAGCACAGCAAGGAAAAATTAAAACAAGCTTTGGAAAAATTAATCAGAAATGATTTAAGGATAAAAATGGCTAATAACTCTGTTAATGCAATAAAAAAATACTATAGCTATGATACAATTGCAAAACGTTTTTTAAACCTGATTTAGAAGTTGAGATTTCCAATTATTTTAATAATATTTTTGCTTGCTTCCCCGTTGCCATAACTCTCATTCTGGTTTCGTTCTGATTCAAAATTCTTTATTGCATCAAGCATCTTTTTCTTATTAGGGCCAGTAAGGATGTTCCATCCATCTTCAATGGTCTCAACCCACTCAGTTGTGTCTCTAATAGTAATACAGGGAACTTTGAAGAAATATGCCTCTTTCTGAACACCTCCGGAATCAGTCAATATTTTCTTTGAATTTTTCTCCAAAACAAGCATATCAATATAGCCCAAGGGCTTTACAACAATAACGTTTGTGGCCTCAAATTTCCTATCAAGACCATAGGATTTTAAAGCTTTAGTTGTCCTAGGATGCACTGGAAAAACTATTTTATCCCCGCACTCAACAAAAGCTTCAACTATATTTTTCAAATTTTCCTCATCATCGGTATTTCCGGCTCTATGAACAGTAGCAACCATAAATTCTTTCTCCTTAAGATTTAATTGCTCTAGGATATTAGAATTTTTTTCTGCAGCCGCAATACTTGCCTTAAGAGCATCAATCATAATATCTCCGACAAGATGGATACTGACTTTCATTCCTTCTTTGCCTAAATTATCAACAGCAGTCTTTGTTGAGCAAAACAAAATATCAGAAACTTTATCTGTTTCTATTCTATTAATCTCCTCTGGCATGGTTTTATCAAAACTTCTCATTCCTGACTCAACATGCGCAAGCTTAATTCCCAATTTTGAGGCTACTTGTGCCCCTGCTAGTGTTGAATTTGTATCGCCAAAAACAATAACCAAATCGGGTTTTTCCTCTAAAAAAATTTTTTCCAAACCGTCGTTCATCTTTTTTATCTGTTCTTCACGCTCAGCAGAACCAACACCAAGATTATAATCGGGCTCAGGTATCTCTAAATTTTTAAAAAAAATCTTGGACATCTCATAATCATAATGCTGTCCTGTATGGACTATGATTTCCTTAAAGTGTTTTTTTATCTCTTGCGACAAAAGGGCTAATTTGATAAATTGAGGTCTGGCACCTACAACACTAAGAATTTTCATTTTTCTTTTTCTAAGTCTTGCTTTTTCTTTTCATCAGACTTTTCTATTGCATCAAAAAAATCAGATTTTATATCTTTTTTCAGCAACTTTATGTTAGGCATCAGGCAGTGCCCCCCTATAGGCCCTGGAAACAAGACCGGCCTTAGAACTTTAGGGTTTATCTTCTTACACAAATCGTTATATGTTTCATTAAATCTTGTAACAGTCTGATTAAAATCAGCATTGTATTTTTTGCATATCCTCTCCATTTCTTGGTGGTATGCTATACATAAAGCATAATAAGTTGTAGAAAATAACTTTCCTAGCTCCGTCTCCATAGGACTCTTAAGAACCTCTGTCTTTATTCCAAGCGATTCAAAATGTTCTTTTGCCATATCTGCAGAAATCTCATCCAAGGGACCTATAAACTTAACTGCTTTAACCAAGCCCTCATCAATGTTTGGGTGTTTACCTCTGACTGGAGAATGCACTAGTTTGCACTTACATTTCTCATATATCTGCTTAGTTGTACCAGGGCTTACAGTTGAATTTATTATAACAAGTTCAGGATTGTATTTACTAACATAATCATCCACAACATCAACAAAATTATCCAAAAAAGGAATGCATATGTGCATTATGTTAATATCCTCCTTTATTTCAACGCCCTTAATGTCTTTACCAAGAACATTATATTTTCCTGAATGCTTTATAACACTGAATAGTGCACTTCCAATCTCCCCCTTGTAACCAACCACAAGCACATTCTTCATAATATAATCACCTTATTTTTCTTTGATGACTGTTTAAACTTTTCTGCAATCCCCAAAGCTTCCATTCCATCATTTCCAGTAACTAATGGTTCCTTATTATTTTTTATACAATTAATAAATGCATTAAGCTCTATTTTTAGCGGCTCCTCTTTCTCTATTTTTACCTCTTCCATTTTCCCTTCTGTAACACCCATATAACCCTTACCATAATCAAAATTCTTTGCAGCAAATTCATTCTCATAAAAATAAAGTTCTTGTGTAAGGTAATTTGCAGCAAACATTCCCTTTTCCCCAGTTATTGTTATTTCCCTTACCTTTTTTGGAGTAAGCCAGTTTGTATTTATAATCCCCAGTATATTGTTCTCAAACCTTAATGTTCCAATAAGCAAATCCTCCTGTGATGAATGAATCCTTTGCGCAGTTTCAGCATAAACTCTGGTAATTTTTGAATTAAGGATATACCTTAAGATATCTATCTCATGAACAGCTAAATCAACAATAACACCAACATCAACTACTCTCTGAGGAAAAGGACTTAATCTCGTACAATTAACTTTGTATATTTTTCCAAGCTCGTTTCTTGCTATCCTTTTCTTTAGTTCAATTACAACAGGATTAAACCTCTCAATATGCCCTACCATCAGCTTTATATTGTTCTTATCAGCCTCATCTATTATTTCTTTAGCTTCTTCTATTGTTACTGCAATTGGCTTTTCTACAAGAACATTGATTTTATTTCTTATAATCTCCATTGCTGTTTCCTTATGGTATTTTGTTGAAACACAAACAGAAACTGCATCAATTTTTTCTTTTTTGAGCATTTGATTGCAATCGGTGTAATAATTTGTATTGTGCTCTTCAGCAATAGATTTTGCTTTTTCTTTATCAACATCACAAATTGCAACCAGGTTAACGTTATTCAAGTTTGAATAATTCCTAATATGGCTTTTACCCATTGCGCCTACCCCTATGACAGCAACATTAAGCTTATCCATTCTGCTCAATCTCTCCAAAAATATTAATTATACTGTCCAATTGTTCTCTTGTTAAATGCGGGTATGCAGGTAGAGAAATAACTTGCTCACTTAATTTTTCTGCAATTGGAAAATCATTTTCTTTGTAACCCATAGACCTAAAATGTTCGCATAAATGCAATGGCTTAGGATAATAAATATTACAACTAATGCCTTTTTTATTCAGATATTCCATTAACTCATCTCTTTTTAATTTGAAATTATCCTTAACTTTTAGGGTATATTGATGAAAAACATGCTTATAATCTTTCTTAACAATAGGTACGTCAATACCCTCTATTTTGCAAAGCGCTTTGCTTAAATATTCTGCATTCTTAATCCTCTTATTCGTAATAAAATCAAGTTTTTTTAGCTGTTCTAAAAGAATAGCAGCACATATATCGGTCATTCTGTAATTGTGCCCTAAATTTGTATATTCATATTCTGTCATTTTAGACCTTCCATGTTGCCTAAATAATTTAGCATTCTCTGTATAATCTTTATTATTTGTTGTTATAGCTCCTCCTTCCCCACATGTAATATTTTTTGTTGCATAAAAAGAAAACACCCCTATATCTCCAAAACTGCCCGCTTTTCTTTCTTTATATTCTGCATTAATAGCTTGACAAGCATCTTCAATAATGATTAATTCATTATTTTTAGCTATCTCATTGATTTCATCATAATCGCAAAGTTGGCCATATAAATCAACCGTAACAATTGCTTTTGTTTTTTTCGTAATCTTTTGCTTAATCTTTTCCGGGTCTATATTAAAGGTGTCTTCTTCAATATCGACAAAAATAGGTTTTGCCCCTTGCATCAGGATTGTATTTGCAGTTGCTATAAAGGTAAATGGTGTTGTTATTACCTCATCCCCCTGCTTTACTCCTACAGCATTCAAAGCTGTATGTAAGCCAGCTGTACCATTGTTAAAAGCCACAGTATATTTTGTTCCGCACAATTGTGAGAATTTGTTTTCCAGCTCGCCCACTTTAGGACCTTGCGCAATCATTCCTGACCTTAACACATTAGCAACTGCATTTATTTCCTCTTCTCCTATAAATGGTCTAGCAACAGGTATCATTTTACTTTCTCGTCATTATTTTTTCTTTGCATTTACCGCAATATAAAATCAACTTGTCTCCATTTTCTTCAATTTTTGTTATCTTACTTCCACATTTACAAACATAGCCAACTAATTTAGCTGGATTACCATAAACTAATGCGTAATCTGGAACATCTTTAGTAACAACAGAACCAGCACCAATCATAGCAAACTCACCAACAACAACATCCGGCAATACCACAGAAGTAGCGCCAACAGAAGCACCTTTCTTAATAGTTATTTTATCTGAATTCCAATCTTCATTTGTTTTAAGTTTTCCACCTTTTGTTATTGCCCTAGGTGTTTTATCATTTGTCAAGCACACGTGGGGCCCAATAAAAACACCATCCTCAACTATTGAACCAAAATAAATAGAACTATTATTTTGGATTTTTACATTATTGCCAACTTTCACATCATGGTCTAGATAAACATTTTTTCCTAATATACAATTATCTCCTATTGATGTGTTTTCCCTTATTTGGCATTGATGCCATACCTTGGTGTTAACACCTATCTTTGCCTGTTTTGAAACATCTGCAGTCTCGTGAATATATGCTTTTTCCATAGTATTTAAAGAAGCTATATAGCTTTATAAAATTATTGATGGTAGTTATGTAAACATTAGACTTAAATCATTAGTGCATATGCGAGCAAATATGCTTCAAATTTAAATAATTTTAAAAAGGATCATCACACTCAAAAATCCTATAAGAAATTAAAAAATGTCAATACCCAGAACTATTTTAAGAAATCTAAGTTTTGTAACAATAGCTGAGATTTTAACTAACATCATCTCCTTTTTGTTGATAGTTATAATATCGCGATTATTGGGCAGTGCTGGCTTAGGCAAATATTCCTTCGCATTTGCTTTTGTTGGTCTTTTTGCTGTTATTTCAGATTTTGGCATAAGTACCTTTTCTGTAAGGGCTATTTCAAGGGACAAAGAAAAAGCTCAGAAATATTTTTCTAATTATCTTAGTTTGAAGATAATTCTATCTCTTGTTGCTTTAATTTTGCCTATTACAGCCATTTTGCTGACTAACGAACCTCTAGAAGTAAAGTTTGCTGTTTCTTTAGCTTCTTTTGCTATGGTTTTTAACTACTTATCATATACCTTTAGATTTTTATTTAATGCATTTGAAAGATTTGAATACCAATCAATATATTTGGTTTCGGAAAGAGTTATAGCTATTATCCTAGGTATTTTTGTATTATTAAAGGGGTATGGGCTGATTTTATTAATATCAACCCTAATTTTGTCTAATTTTGTAGGTTTATTAATAACTGTAATAATAACAGCAAAAAAATTTGTTAAAATTAAATTGGGTTTTGATTTCAAATTTTGGAAATTTTTGATTTTAGGATCATTACCCTTTTGGCTTATAATAGTTTTTAGAACCTTGTATTTTAGGATAGATACAGTAATGCTGTCGTTCATTGATAACTATGTCACTACAGGGATATATACTGCATCTTATAGGATTATTGGCGCATTAACTGTAATACCGGTTATTTTGACAGTAGTAATATATCCTGTAATGTCTAGGCTCTTTCAAGATTCAAAAGAAAATTTAAAGCTGCTATATGAAAAATCACTTTATTTTTTATTTTTATTGGCACTTCCAATAGTAATAGGTATTACTTTGTTAGCAGAGAGATTTATTATGTTTGTTTACAGTAATGAATTTACAAGTTCCACCATTGCACTTCAAATACTTGTATGGGCATTGGTATTTATCTATTTAAGTTACCTCATGGGGTTTTTACTGAATGCAGTAAATCTTCAGAATCTTTTTACTATAACTATGGGTGTAGGGGCAGTGATTAACATAATACTTAATCTCTTATTAATACCGAGGTTCAGTTATATTGGGGCCTCTTTTGCAACTCTATTGACAGAAATAGTAGTATTTTTTATGCTTCTACTATTTACATACAAGCATGGATACAAAATTACAAACATAATACTATACACCAAGCCAATACTGGCAAGTTTATTGATGGGGGCGTTTATACTGGTATTTTCATTCCTGCATCTGTTTATAATAGTACCATTAAGTGCAATATTATATTTTTATGTCTTATATTTGATTAAAGGAATAATGAAAGAAGATATAGAAATTATAAGAAATGCCATTTACACTAAAAAATAATTATTATTTTTTGTTTATTATCTTGGTTATTTTGTTTATGTAATCTTCAATAGAAAAATGCTGGGGTATTTCAATAATGAAGCATCTCTTGCCTTTAAATGCACTTTTCAAAATTTCAATTTCTCTTCTGTAAAAATCAAATATCTGGTTTGATTTCTGCACTAGACTGGCATATTCAAAGCATTTCCACATATCCCCAAGACTTAAAAGCTCTATATGGGTTTCAAGTGCTGCTCTATATGCTAACTCTTCATATCCGATATTATCATGAACAGTTATATCCTTACCATTTGTCTTTATTATCATTGAAACTGTTTTTATTTTTGATTTTTTCCTGTATTTAACATCTGGTATTACCTCATCAATATTTATATGCTCTACCAACGTGGGTAGCAAGTCAAATGGCAATATTCTCTGTGCAAAAAGCCTTAAATTCTCGGGGGCTATACTACTAAAAAACTTTAGGGTTTCTATCCAAGCTGATTTTGACTGGGATATCCTTTTTCTCATTAGCAAATGCTTTAGGGATTCATGGGTCTTATGATTAAAATGTAGACTACGCTGGTAGCTATATGCAAAGCCATTTTTTGATATGTAAGTAAGGTCATCTGACAGGAACTCGTATCCTTTAGAAACAAGATTTAGAGTAGCTATAGTTTTTCCGGTCCCTCCTAGTGCAAAAAAAACATGTGAATTATTCCCTTTTCCAAAGCACGCTCCATGAATTAATGCACAGTTCTTAAAATTTGCTCTGTACCTCATAAAGTTCTCTATTATTAAATGTTGAAGGTAATTTGGATTGTCGCAGTTTGTGACTATCCTTACAGGTTTATTTTCCAGAATATTATAGAATCTAAATATAAAATTTTTTTGTTTGCTTAATTTATTGGCTGGAGCCTTCTTTATAAGGCTATAATCTTCTTTATTTATATAAACGTCTTTGACTTCATAAAAATCTCTTTTGAAACTTATATTTCTTATATCTATATACAAATCGCTATTTTTACTATCTTTATCTATAAAAAGATGATTTTCTCTGTCAAACCATTTCCTTATATCTTTATTTTTGGTATTTATTGTAAACTTAAACAAATTATGCAGATTGTAGGAGAATTTCATATTGTTTGGGGCAACTATCCACTATATAAATATTTTTGTTTTATGCTTTTTACTAGATTTGCTGTTTTATAAATATCATTAGAAGGGTCATATAATTCTAAAATGGGTATAGGGTATTTTTCAAATTATTTTAAATCATATTTATAAAGGATACTGTAATAAAAATTAAAGAAAATTATTAATGGTGTCCAAGGTATAGATTCTTTATAAATTGCCAGAATCCCCACTCATAGGCATATTTAAAATATCTTTTTTTCCATCTTATCCTTGCAGAAGGATATAAAACTAGGGTATCGGCCATTTTCCAAAGCACAAGTAAAAGGAATTTTAATGAAAATTTATCTGGTCTTTTGGATATATTTTCCAGAGTTTTTCTTAAACTAAAGTATCTGCAAACTTCCCCAATTACCATTAATTTCTTATGATGTCTTTTGCTTATCCATGGGGGTATTGTTTCTCTAGTATTCCACCCCCAGTCACCCCACCCTTTTAAAGAAGAAGGTATTTTCAAACCCCTATTAACAGCTTGGTTAAATAAGGGTGTTCCGGGGTAGGATATAAGACAAAAGATTCCATTTACATATCCCCCATGTTCATATATATAATCAACACAATCTAAGGTAAGGTTTAAGTCTTCTGTCTTTTCTTCTGGAAAACCACACATAAAACTGTAGATAGGATCTATTTTTGCATTTACGCATTTGATGCAACTCTCTTTTATATCTTCAAGAGTTATGTCCTTCCTAATTTGTTTAAGAATGTATTGAGATCCAGACTCTGCACCTATACTTAAAGAGGTACAACCAGATTTTTTAAAAAGATCCAAAACCTCAGGTTCATATCTCCTCAAGTAATCTGCTCTGCAAGAAGCTTTCCATTTCAAGTTTAAGCCTCCATCTATCATTCCCTGAGCTATTTTAATAGCCCTAAATTTACTTGTAAAGAAATTGTCATCAACAAAAGTTATAGTTTCAGGATTAAAGTTTTTTTTAATGTATTCTAATTCATGAAGAACAGTTTCTGGACTTTTTATCCTATACCTTCTTTTATTAAAAGCATGATTATAGCAAAAAGTACAATCATGAGGGCAACCTCTACTAGACTGATATGAAAAGAATTTATCAATGTAGTACTTTTTCATATCTAATAAACGGTACGGCAAGTTGCCTTGCGTGTCCATATTAAAAAATTCTCTATCTGGATTAACAATAACTTTACCGTTCTTTTCAAAGACAATCCCTTTAACATCTTCTATAGGCTGATTAGAATCAAATCTTTGGACAAGTTCTAAAACTGTCTCATCGCCTTCTCCCTTCACAACAACATCTACAAGCGGATCTTTTGCAGTCTGTGCATACAATAGAGATGGATGATTACCTCCCCAAACTATAGGGATTTTGGGATCCGTATCTCTCACATATTGCGCTACCTCCAGCCCATCCAGAATTTCCGGTCCTGAACGAGTGCTAATACCCACGCAAATTACATCTTTTAGTGAATAATTCTTATAATCCTGGACCCTTGTATCTACTACTATCGGCTCATAATTATTCTTTTCCAGCTCATGTGCAACCATTAGAACCTGTATAGGGAAGTAAACTATATCGCTTTTTGGTCCAAAATTGTAGAGTAATACCTTCTTCTTTTTTGTTGTTAAGTTATTTTGAGTAATTTTTGATTCTGCTAATACTTGATTCATTTTTTATCAACTTTTATTTTGAAGAATATATTCTAAGTTTTTATTGTTGTAATTATATCTGAGCCGCAAAATACCATCTAATTTAACATGTTAAATTTTTTATAATGTTTTAGGGCTTGTTTAACAGCCTCTTCAAATGGAATTACTGGTTTCCATCCCAACTCTCTACGAGCTTTTGATATATCTAAATTTCTATAATGGTATGACCACCTTACCATTTCTGTTGTTAGTGGGGGGTTCTTGAATACGGTTTGTATGATTGCTGCAAAGAGATACAGGGGGTAATAAGTTATTCTAGGAAGTTCATATTTGATTTTAGGCGCTTTTAACACATTTGCAATTTTATTATACATCTCCTTAAATCTCATATATTGATTACTAAGAATATATTTCTGTCCCTTTCTTCCTTTTTCCATGGCCGAAATCATCCCATTGGCAATATCATCAATTGCTATAACGCTTGTGCCTCCTGGAAAAGTAAACTTAATTCTTCCCCTCTTGATACTTCTTATTAATTCTAAAGGTTCTATTTCTCCTGCTCCAAATACACTACCCGGACATACTATAGTTACATTCAACCCCTTCGCAATATATTCTTGCACCTTATCATCACCTAATTTCTTTGATTGGCCATATATATTATCTTTAAAATCTAGGACATCGTTCTCATTCAGTTTTATTCTTCCATTTTTAGAAAATCCAAATATAGAACTAGAACTTACATGCACTATTTTTTTAACACCTAATTTTAAGCAGGCTTTCATAACATTCTCTGTCCCCCGAATATTCACGCTGAATAATGTCTTCTTTGCTTTGGGGGTATTTAATATGCATGCTGCCAGGTGGTAGACATAATCACACCCCTTCATTGCTTTTAATAAAGATGCGTAATCCCGAATATCTCCATTTATCCTTTTTATTTTGAGTCCCTTTAAAAAAGGGTGAGAAGTATTTTTAGGAACAAAAATGGTAATTTTATGTTTCTGATCATACAATTTTTTGAGAAGAGAAGAGCCTAAATAACCTGTAGCTCCAGTAATAAATATTTTTTTGGGCATTTTAAATTGGTAAGGTTATTAAAAAATGAATTTCGTATCCTTTATAAATTTAATTATTTGGTATACAAGAATAAATAAATATTTACTTAAAATCAAGATTGAGGTATTTTGATATTTGAAAGGAACTTGAGAAAAATGAGGGAAAACAATCTGCAAAGCAAAAAGAGGTAAGTTAATAGTTAAGTTATCTAAAGAGAAAAAGACGATGGGAGGAATATCTTCTAACTACCATTTTAGAAAAGTTTAAATTAATTTGTCAACTTCTCAAATTGGAATGATGTCCCCACATAGAGTAAAACGAGAATCACTTATATGGTTTTATATTTTAGTTTTAACAATATTTTCTATTTTGATTAATGGGTATTTTTTTGAAAGTGGTTTTTTTGGGCATATTTTATATGATATACCAATAATTAATATTTATAATGACAATAGTTTATACCCAAATGATCTATTAAAAGCTGTTGCGCCATATTATTATACTCTATCCAATCCCCTAGCCTCTTTATTAATTAAATATGTTGATATCCAAATCTTTTTTTTTATTATTTTTTTAATTTCTGCCTACTTCACTTTTTTATTGATATTTTATATTTCAAAACTTCTATTTAAAAAAAATATTACTGCTTTACTATCTGTTCTTCTATTTTTGGTTATGAAAGCGGCATTAGGGCAATCTACATTATTTCCTAGTTTTAGTGAGAGAGTAATAGCACTTCCATTAATTTTATTTTCAATATACCTTTTTTTAAAAAATAATTATTACTTATCTATGATTGTCAATAGCTTTGCTTTTCTTGTCCATAGCATATCAGCCACCCATCTATTTATATTGTATTGTCTTTATTTTGCTATTAATTATAAGAAAATTGGTTTACTTAAAATTCCCAAATATATTTTTACATTTTTGATATTTTCTTCGCCATTAATTATATGGAAATTCCTAACACCAGTCGATACTCTAATTTTTAAAATTCCGGACTTGTGGCTCAGAATTCTTCAGGTATATCAATATTGGCATTTGTTCCCATCCCAATGGCATATAGGGAAATGGCTGGCATTCCTGGCATTTCTTTTAGTATTTATTATTGCATTTAGATATAAGCCGTTAAACATTAATCACCACAGAAAGATTGTTACTTTTTTGTTGGGTATATTGATCTTAGCCATTATAGGCACAATATTTACAGAAATATACCCAACTGCTATTATAGTAAATTTGCAATTGTTCAGGGCAACATTATTTTTATTTATTTTCGGAGCAATATATCTCAGCAATTATCTGGTAAATCTTCTTAAACATAAAAATCTAGGTTTGAGAATAGCGTCTGCTGGTATGTTGGGTTCTCTTTTCATCGGCAATTTCAAAGGTGTATATATTTTTCTTGCACTCATACTATCATTAAAATTAAACTCCATTATAAAAATACCATTAATTTTGCTATCAATTTTTGGTTCCGTATTGGGGGTTGTTGGAACCTTTTATCCAGGGTTGCCTATAATTTCTTTATTTAAGATTGGAACCCTGCCACTAATTATAATCACTTTAAGCTGTTTATTTGCTTGGACAGTAATTTCTTTTAAGAGTTTGAAAAAATACAGGCGTAGCTTAATAGAAATCTTTATTTTATTTGTATTAGCGTTAAGTTCATTTTATGTTATTGGATTAAGGAATATAATTTACGAACATGAAGGCATCATTGATGGAGTTTATATTGGTCAACCTGTAGGAGAGTTGACATTCGTTGGATTTATCAGAAATCCATACGATCCACTTAGTTTCAAAGGAATCTCTACATTCCTCAATCAGCCTCTTAAAATCATAAATAAGAATGTGCAATTCCCATTAGATATGCCCTCCAGCGAATTTGAAGAAGTTCAAATCTGGGCCAAAGAGAACACTAAAAAAGGAGCAATATTTATAACCCCCCCATACCTTAAAGGTTTTAGACTTTTTTCTCAAAGATCTACTATAGCAGATTGTAATGACCTTGGAGTTTCTAACCCTGTATGCACTCATGGGTACATAACCATTAAAAGATTAGAATCATTGTGTGATACAAAATTTACTAATCGAGATATATGTTCTCCAGAGAATTGTATGCCAAAATACAATAATTTACCTGAAGAAAAATTGCTTGAAATATCAAAAAAATATAAAGCAAGTTATGTTGTAGTTGAAAAGCCATGGGGTAAGAATTTAGAACTAGTTTTCGAAAATAATAAGTTTAGAGTCTATAAAGTTAATGATTTTGATGTTGAAGATACAGCACCTTTAATAGGCAGATATCCGTCATTAGCAAGATTAGAGGGTATAAACGGTTGTGTTTAAGGAATAGAAAAAGATTATTTTCTTAAATTAGGCCTTTTTAAGAAGACAATCAGCAAAATAATGCTCAAAGATATAATTGAAATTATTCTTCCTAGCTTATAACTTCCTGGTTCATACTTAAATATGACTTCATGGTTACCTTTCTCTAGATAGACGCCCCTTAGTATATAATTAGCCCTGAAAACTTTTGTTTCTTTGCCATTATCGTATGCCTTCCAACCCTTATCAAAAGTATCGGCTAGAACTAAATAACCGGGAGTTTTCAAATTAACTGTAGCTATAACTTTATTTGGCGAATATAAATTTATTTTTGCTTCCTTAAAAGAGCCCTTGTTAGTTAAGGGTTTATTCGTATTTTGCTCTAGAATAACGGAGTCTTTGAAATCTAGTTGATTATCTACAATAGCATCCAAAATTTTTTCCTTATTGTCAAATACGATTGCATTTGGCACTACAAACGCTTTTGGAAAAGCATTAAGATTCAAGTATATGTATGTGTCCTGTTCTGAAACTGCCTCATAGCCCGCCTCAAAAATTTTTTTATCAAAAATTGAATAATCCGCATTATTGACATAAAGGTATGTTGTTATATTTTTAATACGTTTGTATTGTTTTCCGTTCAGTATGTCGTTAGAGATTATGTATTTAACATTTAACATATCATATATTATTGACGCAGTTATATTTTTTAATGAAATAATGGTTGTAGGTTTTAATTCTATTCCACTTCCAGCAGAAACAAAATTTTGATAATCAACACGAATCATACCATCATAACCATTGATTTTATAAATGGAATTTCTCATCGTAAGATGTTGGGGTAGCGTATGTGTCGTAGTATCTAATATACGAAAGTGCCCATTATCTTGTAATAAATAATCAATAAATTTATTTGTAGAGAAGATTTCTTTTGAATCTTTAACATCTATAAAATTGCTACTGTATAACCCCAAATCCAAACAAATTATTAATATAATTATAAATTTTATGTATTTTCTATTTATGTTGTATTTGCCCTTATAAAGATATAATACTAATAATACCCCCAATCCAAAAAAGATTGATAACGAAATTAATCCAAAAAAGATTTTGTTGTAGGCTGCTTCTATTTTACTGGAATAAAAATCATAAGAATTAAGACCTTCTTGTTCAAAATCAAATTTTCTATCTAGTATATTTTCACCAATATTAAGTATACTGCCCTTAAATAAAAATACACTAAGGGTGGATAATGTAATTATTAAACTTAAAACTATAAATATGCCAATAATTTTTTTGATTAATTTTCTATTGACATATTTCTCTTTTACTTTATAAAAAAGAAAGTCAACACCAAATGCAGCTAATACAATCATTGAAAAATTAAAGAAAAATAGTATCCTTGTAGGAGCCCGGAATAGATTAAATAAAGGTAAATTATAAAATAAATAGTATAATGGGAAATATTTGCCCAATGCAAATAAAAATGAAAAAACTAAAAGGAATAAAAAGAAGAGGTAATGTTTATTTTTTGGACAGAATAATGAGAAAAAAACAAAAATTAAAGGCAAAATTCCAATATAAATATTTTTTTGCCAAAATGCATAACTTCCCCAATAGGTGTTATCCAAGTACGAACCAAAAAAATTAGGAATTGCTAGAGTTATCAAAGTCCATGGCTCATATGAAATGCTACTTGCAAATTCAAAAGTAAAATCTTGTAGTCTTATACTATTCTTGGAGAATTCCAAAGAAGGTAAAAGCTGTATAGCAGATAATGAAGTCATAAAAACAAAGATCAAAGCTATATAAAAAATTAACTTAAAAATAACCCTGATGTTTACTCTTTCTTTAATTAGAGTTACTAATCTAAAAATAAAATATAGTGACACAATAAAAATTGTAAAGAAAAAGTATTGTGCATGGGCACCCAAAATTATTAGTGCTAGAGGTATTGAAACATACAATGCATATCTCAAGTTTTTCTTTTCAAAAAAATTCTCTATTAATAAAAAAACTAGAGGTGTCAACATAACCCATGGGGCGTAGTTCGGTAGACCTACCCACAAAGATATAGCAAACCTCCCACTTAATAAATATACTATAGATCCGACTAAAGAACCGAATTCTGAAATTCTTATTTTCTTTAAAAATAGAAACATAAATACTGATCCAAGAAAAAAATGAAAAAGAAATGTAAACCCAAAGAATGTATCAACATTCTCGGGACTGATAAATAACAGCACCAAATTAATTGGATAAAACATATTAGAGAAAAGATTTCCGGCATAATAATATCCACTAAATGTATATGGATTCCATAATGGGAGGTCTCCATAATTATTATAGGTATAAGATACCAGGTAATTCCAGTAAGAGGATTGCTCGATAATATCCGAATGTGGTGAAAAAATAATGTAATTTGGAAATAACAAAACTTTCCAGAAAAGTAACAATGCAAAAAATAACAAAATAATGAAATGTTTATATTTTTTCATATAAAATAAAATAGTTTTCTTCATTGTTCAATTTACATTTTTTTATTTATGAGTTAAGTATAAAGACTAAACAACTCTTTAGGAGGATTTCTTAAATCCTCTTGCTCGATATATATCTTATGCCAAATATCAAAAGATATCAGACTCCAAATCTGCCTCCCATAGTAGAGCTTTGATCTGTTGTATCTCTTTAGAATATTTTTGATTGGCTCGTACTTAAAATAATAGCCATGGCTTATGTTTGACTTGGAAAATATTCTTTCTGCAATTTCCTTGAAATTTTCTCTGTACCAGTTTCCTAGTGGAACAACAAAAGGGTGCTTTTTCCTCCTAAGAATTTCTCTTGGTATAAGTTTTCTTGCTGCTCTCTTCAAGATATATTTTTGTATGTTTCCCTTAAACTTATAGTCTGGGGGAATTCCAAAAGAAAATTCAACCAATTTATGGTCTAAAAACGGAAATCTACCTTCTAAACTATGTGCCATAGTCATTTTATCTATCTTATGCAGCAAATGATATGGAAGCCTTCTTTTTAAATCTAGGTAGATAAGTTTATTTAGGATATTCTCCTTATTATTCTCCTCAAAAAAGGGTTTTATTTGTTTGGTGTAGTCGGCATTTTTTCTCTCGAAGTTTATTAACATATCTGAATATAATTCTTCTTTTTCTTTCCTACTAAAAAAAGAGGTTAATGCCATATAGGATTTTTCCTTATTGTCCACAGAGTCCATAAATTCTTTGAACCTCTCCTTGCCTTTCTCTCCTAATGATGAAGTAAAATGAAAAAACCTGTCTAATACTTTGTTCGGAATTGCATTTACTACACTTGGAATTATATTTCTTCTAATTAAACCCGGGATTTTACTAATATATTTTTCTGATAAAGTCAAAAATCTAAATTCATCATAACCTCCAAAAAGCTCATCTGCACCTTCTCCAGTCAATACAACAGTAACCTTCTTTCTTGTATGCTCTGAAAGCAGATACTGTGCAATTAAAGTAGGGTCCGAATCTATATCATCCAGATGCCAGATTATTTTTGGCAACAATTTCATAGAATCAGATTTGACTACAATCTCCTGGTGGTCTGTCCCATAATAATCTGCGAGCATATTTGCATATCTTGATTCGTTAAAAGGTTCTTTTGCCTCAAAAGACACGCTGAAAGTTTTTATTTTGGAATTTCCTAAAGTTTTCATTAAAGCTACTATAATGCTGGAGTCTAGACCTCCAGAAAGATGTGCCCCAAGAGGGACATCGCTTATGAGTCTTCTTTTAACGGATTGTTTTAAATTCTCTAAAACTAATTCTTCATAATAATCAACAGGCTTATTAACAACTTTATTAATATTAACATCCCAATATTTCTTTACATCAACCTTACCCTTATTATAAACAAGATAGTGTCCGGGTTTAAGTTTTTTTATGCCTTCAAATATAGTCTGTTCAGAGGGTGTATATCTGAAGGTTAAATAATCAATAAGGGATTTTTTATTTATTTTCTTCTTAATCTCTTTATACTGCAAAAGTGATTTAATTTCAGAAGCAAACAAAAATTTATTACCAATTTTAATATAGTATAATGGCTTTATTCCAAGCCTGTCTACAGCCATAAAAATTTTTTTTTGATTAGAATCCCAAATTGCAAAAGCAAACATGCCATTAAAATAATTTAAGCAGTTAATTCCATATTCCTCATAAGCATGTACAATTACTTCCGTATCTGTGTCAGAATAAAAATCATGTCCTGCTTTTTCCAATTCCAATTTTATTTCTTGAAAATTGTATATTTCACCATTGAAAATAATGCATATTGACTTGTCCTCATTGTAAATCGGCTGTCTACCATTTTTGCTTAAATCTATTATACTTAATCTTCTATGTCCTAAGCTCACATTTTTATCGATATAATAACCAAAATCATCAGGGCCTCTATGATTTAAAACTTCGGACATAGCCCTAATTAATTCTTTATCACACCAATCAATGCCACAAATGCCACACATTTTAGAGAAAGGATAAAACATGCATTTATAAATTATTTTAATTTCCTAGGTTCTTCATTAAAAAATTGTTAAAAATGTTATATATGTAGGGAATATAATTAATCAATTACGCAGCATTTCTTATTTCTTCAGCCATTTTATATTCTGTCTCAGGAAGGTTCCAGGCTTTCATTCTCAAAGATAACATATCTTTTATTCCCCTATACATCTCTTTAGAAAGTCTTGACGCATTTAAATGACATGTTCCTGTTTTTCTTCCATAATGCTTAACAGGTATTTCAATTATCCTATAATTTAGTTTCCGTGCCATAATACTTATTAGGATAGTATAAAAAGCTCCATCTTCAGGTAATATGCTTAATATATGCTGCAATGCATTCTTTTTCATTAATTTAAAGCCGCTGTTAGAATCTTTTATTAGTGACCCAAAGAGGACAAAGTTTGTTAATCTGGCAAATCGTGTGGTTACTAGTCTATGCAGTGGGTCCTGCCTATGTTTTCTTTGCCCCAATACTAGATCATAATTGCCTTTTGTCTCATAAAGCTTCCAGAAGTCAGAAAGCTCAAATTCGTTATCACTATCAGTATGGAAAACCCAGTCTTTTTTTGCATTAAGAAATCCTAATCTTATAGCCTTACCATGCCCTCCATTTTTGGAGGGGGTTATAATCCTCATTTTTTTAAACTCCTTGCTTAATTTTTGCAGAATGCTTAGTGTATTGTCTGTACTGCAATCATTCACAATTATAAATTCACTATCAGGTATTTTACTTACTATTTTTTTATTTATATCCCTAACTACCTGTTCTATAATTTCCTGCTCATTATAGACTGGCATTACAACAGATAACGACATAAAGTCCCACCCCCAGATTATATATAAATCGTAAAATGTAGTTTAGAACTTTTATTTATAAAGATTACTACTTTCATATCATCCAAATGCAAAATATTAAATCACCAATTTTTTATGCAAAATTAACAAAGCGAAAGAGTTTGATTTTTAGAAGTGGTTATAGCTAGCATACAACTTAGGAACTTCTGATATTTTTAATGGCCTCATCAGCAGCATCAAAGCCAGTTTTTATAACGTAATTTATATTTCTGCTATGAGGGTATATTTTAAAACTACCGGCAAAATATACGTTGTTCAAATTCTCAATCTTTTTCATATTCTCCTCATATCTTCTAAGAAATATGGGTGTTGCATATCTTTCCCTTGACAATTTAAACCATAATATATCCTTATTTTTTACATTGGGGAACATTTTAAATAATCCAGTGAGATAGATTTTTTTGATATCCTCTTCTTTCATTCCCCAAAACTTATGCTTAGTATCAACATAATTAAACAAATAAATTATTTTATTTCCATTATAAAATTTACTCGGAATAAAGTTGGTATGTTCAATAACTCCATGGAAAGGTATATCTTGAGATGAAATATTTGTCCAATAATAATTGCTCAGTTTTTTTCTCAAGCCTAATGTTGCACAAATTACAGATTGATATTTTATCTTCTTTATTCTCTCCATCAGATTAGTGGGAAAATTTTTTGCCACTTTAGTAAAAATCTCCAATGGGAGAGTATTAATTATATGTTTCGCTTTAATAATTTCAATTTTATTATTTTTCCTTATTTTTATTTTATAATAATTTTTGCCATATAATATTTCGAGTATCTCAGAATTAGTCAGTAATAAAGTTTTATTTTTTATTTTATTATATAAGGATTTAATAATTTCGTTGTAGCCTCCAATAGTATAACCAAGTTTCTCAGAAATCATACTTTCGCTTCTAGATCTGATTCTGGCTTTTAGCCTTCCATAAACAAACGCCGCTGAAGCTTCATCACTCGACATTGCAAATTTTATTTTCAGCATAGGTTTGAAGACTTTTCTATATATTTCATCACCAAAGGTCTTTATAATCCATTTTTTCGCACTTACATTATCCAGGTTCTTATGATTATTAGTAACTTCTATTTTGATCATTTCTAGACCAAACCTGATTCTATTTACGAAACTCAGAGGCTTAAACATTAATAAGTCAAGTGGGCTTGTAAATCCATATAGTTCGTTATTGTAGAAAAAACCCATTTTCGTTTTTTTCCATATAATCTTATTCTTGATTCCTAATTCTTTTACTAGATTGAGTATTATCTCATCTGTTGGAAACAGGTGATGATAAAATCTCTCAATATAGAAATTATCAATTTTATAACTGGATGCCAAGCCCCCAATATGTTTGCTTTTTTCTATTATTATAGGGCATATATTATTTTTTATTAATTTATAAGATGCGCCTAATGCCGCTATGCCACAGCCAAGAATTACTACTTTGCCTTTCATTTAGAGCCTGAATATAATATAGTCTCAATTTCATAATTTTTTTTGTCTGTTTCAGAATAAAACATCCTTACATTCATCTCTGCCAAAAATCCGAATATTATGAATAGTATCCCGATTAGGATAAGAAATACCGCAAACAGGAGCAATGGTCCTACGAATAATACTTGTTTTTGGATTATTGTAAGAATAAAAAGCTGAATTGTTTTGTACAATCCTATCATAAAACCAATAACTATGGGTATTAATCCAAGGAAGCCAAAAAAATGCAAAGGCCTAAAGGCATATTTCATCAAAAAATGAATATAAATAAGGTCGAGAAAGCCTTTTACAATTCTTCCTCCCCCATATTTGCTTTTGCCATGCTTCCTGTAATTATGATTCACCTTAACTTCTGCAATCTTAAATCCTTTTGATACAACTAAAGCAGGTATGTAGCGATGCATTTCACCATAAAGATTTAAATCTTTTACAACCTCTTTTTTATAGACTTTCAAAGTGCATCCACTGTCATGTATTTTTAGACCTGTCAGTTTTCTATGCATCCAGTTAGATATTTTTGAAGTTAGTATTTTGGACATAGGGTCTTTCCTCTTATACCTCCAGCCTGAAACTACATCATAACCCTCGTAGAGCTTGTTAAGTAACTTGGGTATATCTGAAGGGTCATTCTGCAAATCAGAATCCATAACAACTATTAAGTCCCCATTTGAGTTAAGAAATCCTGCATAAATTGCTGCACTCTGCCCAAAATTCTTGCGAAATTTTATTATTTTAATGAATTTATTATTGCCATTATGCAATTTTTTAAGCTCTTCATAGCTTTTATCTGTGCTCCCATCATCTACAAATATTATTTCATATTTCCTATTAAGTTTTTGTAAGGTATCCTTTAATTTCTTATACAAAATAGGTATATTAGCCTTCTCATTATATACCGGTATAACGACAGTTAATTTTATCTTAGTCATTTTTCTGAAATTTAGTAAACCATTCTACAAATAATTTGATGCCTTTATCTAGATTTATTTTTGGTTTGTAATTCAAAACCCTTTTTGCTTTTGATATATTTGCATAGGTTATGGGAACATCACCTTTTTGTAAATCATTTTGTTTTATTTTAGCTTTTTTGCCTAGGCAGTCTTCTATAAGTGATATAAGCCTTTTCAGTTCAACAGGATTAGAATTACCCAAATTAATTATCTCAAATCCTAAATTTTTCTCAAGGGCCGCTATAATTCCGCTAACAATGTCTTCTATATATGTATAATCCCTTTTAGAGGTTCCATCACCATACATTTCTATTTCCTCATTATTAAAGATTTTTTCAGTGAATTTGTAAGGGGCCATATCCGGCCTACCCCTAGGACCATATACTGTAAATAACCTTAAGATGGTAACATTAAGACCATAACTATTATGATATGTAGAACATAATATCTCTGCGCATCTTTTCGTAGCTGCATAAACTGATATTTGATTATCTACAAGAGTATCTTCTGAAAAGGGTATTTTAGCATCGCCATAAATAGAGGAAGAGGAAGTGAAAATAAAATTTTGTACTCCAAATTCTTTGGCGAGCTCTAAAATATTCAGTGTACCTTTTACGTTAGTTTCTTGGTATAACCCGGGATTCCTAAAAGAGGGTCTTACTCCAGCTCTTGCTGCCAGATGTATTATTTTGTCTATTTTATTTTTATTAAAAATATCTTTGACTTTGTCAAAGTCTGTTATGCTTGCCCTATAAAGCCTAAAATTTGGATTTCTAACAATGCCTTTTATATTATTCTCCTTCAACTCAGGATTATAGAAATCATTAAAATTATCTATACAAATGACTTTTTCATTACTATTAATAAGCCTTTCACATACATGACTGCCAATAAATCCAGCACCGCCAGTAACTAATATATGCCCGCCCATAAAACCTATGGAAAGAAATTTATTTTATAAACTTTCCTATTAGAATTAATTTTTATTGTATAAAAGGTGTTTCATACTTTTATGTTTGAAAATCCTGAGAAAAACCTTTTGGTTTTCTGGGACACCAGAAATCTGCCTTGCAAATTTCTTAGTGAAGTTAAATTTTTTCATTGTAGCTTTTAATTGCATCATTATATACTCTAACCGTCCTCTGTGAGTTGTGCTTCCAAAGCATATTTTTAACGACCCTAGCCCTTCCATTTTTACCGAATTTTTTCCTAAGTCCGGGATTTTTGAGCAATAAACTTATTTTTTTTTGAAATTCATTAATGTTTGTTGAGTCAATCAAGAATCCTGTTACTCCATCAATAACTGCATCTGAAGTCCCACCAGACTTGCCTGCTATAACTGGTTTGCAAAACAGAGATGCTTCTATAAAAACAATCCCGAATCCTTCTACACCCCTTTCCTTAGTCAAAGTCCTGCTCATTAAAACAAATATATCGCACGCATTATAGTAATTTGAAAGTTTTTCATCAGAAACATAATCAACGTATCTTATATATTTCTCGACTCTAAGTTTTTTGGACTGTAGGATTAAATTTTGTTTTTCCGGCCCTCTACCTATGATAACATAGGTAAGTGAAGGAAATAATTTTATTAATGATGGTAATGCTTTTATTACAGTATCAAAACCTTTTCTCTTTACAAGGTCTCCAACAGACAATATTATTTTTTTATTTATAAGTCCAATTTGTTTCGTAAACATTTTCTTGCTTTTAGTAGGTCTTAATCGTTTAGTGTCAATGCCATTATAAACAATAGAAATCTTGTTTTTGTCAGTAAGTCTTTTTGCTAAATTGGCAGTATAATGACTCACACACATAACTTTTTTAGGGAATAATAGACAAAATCTCTTAATTATGCCTTTAGAAAAAATCTCTGCACCATGGAGTGTTACAACAAAAGGTACTCTGATAATTTTAGATGTAATGCCCTGTATAAGGGTAGAAATTCCCAGAAAATGTGCATGAATAACATCAAAATTAAGCTTGGAATTAAGGCTCATCATTTTCTTTACAACACCAAAATTAAAGTTTATATTACCAACCCTATGAACTTTAACCCCATCTACTAACTCGTAACCACGCATATTTTTATGATATTTAGTTACGACATGAACTTCATTAAATTTAGCTAATTCTCTTGCTTGGTGGTGCACAAAAATTCCTAAAGTCTTATTTTCCTTTACAGGGTATATATAAGAGAGGATACAGATTTTCATTATAATTTATGAATTTTTTTGTATATGCTATATAGAATTTTAACTAAAGTGGGTTTATATTTCTCAACAACATAATAAGGAACCAACTTTGTTGCAAATTCTCTTTTGAACTTAACTATATTGGGAATATTAGCTCCAACTAGATCAATAGTGGTGAACTTTCTTGACATATTCTCGATTATGTGCCACAAAAGAAGATAATTAGCGCCAAGCTTCATAGTAGGATCTGATGCAGCCAAAAGATAATAAGCCTTTTTATTATCCCATATAGTTAATGCTCCAGAAATTGTTTCTTTTTCTTTGATATTGGCAAAATACAGTTTACACTTACCTCTGCTAATTAGAATTTTAAACATCTCTCTAATAAAATCTTTATTTAGGGGAATCTTAGAATTTTGCTTCAAAAATGTCTTTTCATATAAAATTAGAAATTTATCAATATCCTTACTCTCACTTATCTCCACATTGTTCTTTTTTGCTTTATTGATCTCGTACTTTGCATCCTTATCCATCCTTTCCCATAAATCTTTTATATTGACTAAATTAATTTCATAAGTATAACTGGCATAAGATTTCCATCCAAGCCACAAAAAATGTCTTATATCCTTTATAGATGGATCGAGTTGTAACGCTATAAAGTTATAGTTTTTGCTTAAATAGTCATTAATAAGATTAATCATCTTCTTCTGCGAACTTTCAATATTAGAAAATTTTGAAGTTTTGCTTTCGTTAAAAAGAATAGAAGTAAATGGTGTCAAGGGGGGATAAGCCATAATATTAAGAAAAAGTTTTGACCTTTCATACAATAAAATTCCACTTATAATCTCATTTTCCCTAAAGATTCCTAATATTTTTGATTTTCCATCAGGATATCTATTCAAAACTTCCATCCATAATGTAGTTGAGAATAAAGTTCCTTGTTTTGACTCCTCAACAAACTTATCCCATTTTGAAAGCTCACTTCCCTCAATTTCTCTTATTTCTAATTCTACCATTTTTTTCTATTACGACAACTTATTTAATTAATTCAATTTTTATTTTTTTATTCTTATTGATTTTTTTAATAATTATAATAGAGCCTTCTTTGTTGCCAATGATTCTGCAATTTTTTGAATTATATGACTTTAATTTAATATTGTTATAACTGATTTTTATTGCAAAATTATTAATATTAGTTGTTGATTTTATTAGGATATCAATCTTATTTTTATTAACTTTTCTTAAAATAGATACAGAATTCCTTTTATTAATCCAATCTATTACACTATTAGCGGAGCTAACAAAAACATCCTTTTCCTTAAAATAATTTAAGCATTTCTTGTATACAGAAAAATAATTTCTAAAATACTTTTCATTAAAGACCCTTTGATGCCAGTCCAATACAACTACTCCATTGAATCTTTCAGCATTATAAAAAAGTTTTTTCAGGGAAATCCATGCATTATCTGCAGTTTTGTTTTTCAAAAATAAAGTGCTATCCATAACACTTAAAGGAAGCTCAAAAATCTTAATTTCTTTTTCGCTACCTACTGCATACGGGGTATATACCCAACTAAAACCACCCCTATAGCCAATATCAGAGGAATAACTTAATGAGCTGTCATAATAAAATCCTGAATTGTTTTCTAAAATCCATGTATCCGGCACTCTAAATCTCAAAAAATGTGTTCTTACCCCAATACAATTACCAACTAGAGATTTTAGCTTATTTTTTTCCATTTCCATGATTTCCTGATTGGAATAGGAAAGGTAGCTCAAATGCAACCCCACCTCATTTCCTTTTCCGATTATAGTCTGAATGATGTTTGCTATCTTTTTTTCCTTTATAGAATAATTCGGATCAAAGTTGTGCTTCTTTTCAACACAGAAAAAAAATGTTGATTTAAAATTATATTTTTGTTCGAGATAAATAATTTTATCAAATTGCCAATAAGGGTTTTTATTTTTAATAAAATCAATAATTTTGTTAATACTAAAAAAATCGGCTTTCTTAAATTTTACAATATCAACGTCATGTGTTAAGCATACGGCAAATTTTTTATTTTTAGGCCATTGGCATTTTTGTATTAAAGGTGTGCTATTACTCTCATAAAAATTCTTTATCAATTTATCTAAAATAATAGCATATTTATTAACTATGGGTTCCATTAGATAATCAAATGTTTTAGATTTTTCAGCAATAAATCTTTTGTGTTCGTCTAAATATTTTGAATCGATTTCTTCTTCTCTAGAAAGAATCATAAATGACTCTAAGATAATGTCACGATTAAAAATAGCTGCCTTTTTATTCTTAAAATAATATAATTTTGTTTTTTCTTCCCTGATTTTTTTAAATTTATTCGGAATTATTTGTACAATATTTTTTTTGTGATTAATGTTTAATGTTTTGTTTCCATAATAAATTAATAATGAATATTTTTTATTATTGGTTAAATTTTTATTTATACTATTTTTTATTTCGTACAAATATCCTAGATAAGTCATTATTTGGTTGAATGTGTACTTAATTCTTTTTTTCAGTATCCTATCTTTAACATCTAAAATAATTAAAATCATTAATATATGCCCCCTAATTCTAGAAATATAAACACTTATATATAAATCTAACACTACCAATAAATATTATATGAAAAGCAAAAGCCTGGATCATTATAAAACATTTTTAGTATTGGCAATTTTAATTGCATTTTTCATTAGATTTTATTCTATTGATATACCTAATCTTTATTATGATGAAGGTGGGGTAGTTATAGGAACAAGATTATTTCTAAATGAAGGTTTGAGTCCATGGGACTATTACACTGGGCAACCCCCGCCATTACTCTTTTGGTTAACATCAGTTTCTTTTATTATTTTGGGTATAAGTGAATTATCATTAAGAATAGTTGATGTAATTTTTGGAACCTTAACAATTGTACTTTTATATTTTATTGTGAAGCTATGGTACAACAAGAAGGTTGCCATCTTGGCAGCTTTCCTTCTTGCAGTATTACCCTTACATGTAACCTACAGCAGACTGGGGGTGAATTCAGATATCATACAAACTTTCTTTTTGCTATTTGCCATTTTCATTATGGAATATTGCTGCATAAATAGGTTAAACGGGAGTAAAGAGCTATTTGCAGTAGTATTGTCTGGAATTGCGTTTGGGCTTTCCTTTTTGGCAAAATTTAACGCATTAATATTATGGGGGATTTACTGGATTTTTATCTTTTTGAGTTACTTCAAAAGGAGATTGAAGGTAAGTATAAAAAAATTTATTATAAGCAATTTGGCAGCTTTTACAGTAATAATCACAGCAACAGGATTGAATCTATCAAACATATTCTACCTTGTTTATGGTTTCGCTTACCTTATTGTAGCACAGAGTACTTTATCTGCATATCCGCTTTACTATAGGCTGCTTTTATTGGTAGACGCATTATCGCCATTGGTTTTTTTAGTCTTAATAATATCATTAATCTATATAATAGCCGAGGTTTACAAAAAGCGCAACAGAAGTGATATACTTATTTTGTCTTTAGTTTTAGGATATTTTATATTGACAATTTTACAACCAAGAACTGCTGCAAGGCATTTTATAATCATAACCCCGCTCATGGTTACATTGGTTTCAAAATTTACTATTGATATCTATATTAAATTTAGTAGGAGGTCAAAATTTTTAGGAAAAATCATTATTCTAACATTAATAGCCTTTAGTATGTTATGGTCGATTTATGAGATAAATAAAGATATAGATTACAGTGTTTGGGATGATGTTAAGGGATACATCAATAAAAATATACCAGAACATGCTACAGTCTACGCCCTTTACCCATATTGGCCACTTGCACACAGAGCAGGCAATTCCACATTTTATACTTTCCGTCTTCAGAGAAATGTTGTAATGGAACCTTCTATACAATCGGTTAAAAGAGGAGATGTTTTTGTAATAGGAAATTTTAATGTATCTTTTGGCCTTACAAGGCAGGGACCATTTTCGGGGGCTCTTGAAGTTTTTGGCAAGGAAATTTATAGAAGAGAGATAAGGCCGTATCCAAAATCAGAGGAGTTTATTAAGAAAAATGCAGATTTGATAAAAACTTTTTATTGTGATAAAGAAGCATGCATAGAGATCTATCAGATGGCAAACGTCAATTACAGCAAAATCAAAGAATTTGGAAAGGATGAAAAATGGAGCTTTTTTGCTAGCGAGAAATCAAAAAATGATTTATTTTTATTTTCTTGTAACCTGGTAGAAAAACAGCCTTTCTCGAGCATTATAACAAAATTCAATACAAATCCTGTTATGAATATTGAACGTAAATGTAAAAAGTTTAGATAATCTATATTTTACAAGAGTAGGCAAACCTTTTTAAATTAACTAAATTTTCTCATAGTCATGAAAATAGGCATACTGGGGGGAGGTTTAGCAGGCATAAGCATTGCCTACTTTTTAAGAGATCTCGATTGTGAAGTTTTAGAAGAATTCAGCAGAATAGGCGGTCATTGCAAGACAAAAAAGAAAAAGGGGTTTAGCTATGATATGGGAGGACATATTATGTTCTCAAAGGACAAAGAGATGTTAAACTTTGAGCTAAAATTGTTGGAAGATAATAAACAAAAATTTAGACGCTTTAATCAGATATGGTTCAAAGGCAGATTTATAAAATATCCATTTGAAAATGACCTGCATTCTTTGGACAAAGAAGATATTTTTGACTGTTTGTATCATTTCTTCAATAATCCATACCCAAGACCAAAAACAAACTTCGGGGAGTGGATTTATTATACTTTTGGTAAAGGTATTGCAGAAAAGTACCTTATCCCGTACAATAAAAAGATATGGAAAATCGACCCATCAGAACTTGGTTTAGAGTGGGTTGAAGGCCGCGTGCCAAAACCACCTGCGGAGGATATATTAAAATCGGCTTTAGGGATAGAAACAGAGGGCTACACACATCAGTTATATTTCTGGTACCCAAAAAAAGGTGGAATTGAATCTTTGGTTTTAGCATTTGCGAAGCATGTTAAGAGCATAGTACCGAATTATAAAGTCAACAAAGTTAAAAAAATTAATAATGGGTGGCTTGTATCTGATGGAAAAACTGAGAAAACCTATGATAAGATAATAAACACGATGCCCTTACCTGAATTGTTAAAATGCCTTGACAATATTCCAAAACGTGTAGTTCACGCAATAAACTCATTAAGGTATAATTCAACAATTATCGTAATGATCGGCCTAAATAAAGTTAAGATTAAGGATAAGTTTGCATTTTATGTTCCACAAGAAGATACCCTCTATCACAGACTTTGTTTTTATACATTTTTAAATGCAGATCACGCTCCTAAGGGAAAGCATACAGTCACTGCAGAAATTACTTATTATCCTGGGGATAAAATATCAAAGATGTCTGACAAAGAAATTATAAAACATACTATAGTGACCATGGAAAGGGAAGGTTTTATAGATTCAGGGGATGTATGTGAGACAGATTTAGTTAATTCAAGGTATGGCTATGTTGTCAATACAATAGGATATATTGATAAGCTCAAAATAATAAGAGAGTACTTTGACTCAATTGGTCTACATTTATGCGGCAGATTCGCAGAGTTTGAATATCTCAACATGGATATGATTATAAGGCATTCATTTGAGCTTGCAAAGAAAATAAAAGATAAGGGAGGTATGGTGACTAAATAAAATGAAATTTTTTGTCACAGGGGGTGCAGGTTTTGTTGGAAGCCATTTAGTCGATAGGTTGATAAAAGAAGGTAATGTTACAATTTATGATAATCTTTCTCTTGGAAAAAAGGAATTTATCGAGCACCATCTCCCAAATAAAAGTTTCAGGTATATAGAGGCTGATTTGATAGACTTAAACAAGCTAAAAACAGAAATGGGGGGCTACGATGTTGTTTTCCATATGGCTGCCAACTCGGATATATCCTTAGGCACAAAAAATCCAGAAATCGACTTAAATCAAGGTATAATAGCCACTTATAATGTTTTGGAATCAATGCGTGTCAATAATATCAAGAAGATTGTTTTTTCCTCTACATCAGCAGTATATGGCGAAGCTGACGTAATACCGACCCCAGAAAGCTACGGAGCGAAGTTGCCAATTTCATTATATGGTGCCGGAAAATTGGCTGGAGAAGCGTTGATATCAGCATACTGTCATTTGTATGGCATGCAGGCCTGGATATTTCGCTTTGCAAATATAATTGGAGAAAGAAGCACACATGGTGTCATGTTTGATTTTATAAAAAAACTAAGAAAAAATCCTAAAGAGCTAGAGATTCTCGGAGATGGAAAACAAAGAAAACCATATCTTTATGTTAAAGATTGTGTTGATGGCATGGTATATGGATTTAAACATGCAAATGATGATGTTAATGTATTTAATCTAGGTTGTGACGGTAATACTAATGTCGACCATATCGCGAAGATCGTTATAGAAGAGATGGGCCTAAAGAATGTAAACATAATCCATACTGGTGGCAAGCGTGGGTGGAAAGGAGATGTCCCTTTTGTTGATTTTGACACATCCAAAATGAAGAATATTGGTTGGAAACCATCTCTCATCTCTGATGAGGCTGTTAAAAAAGCGATCAAGATTTACTTACACAAATAAAATGCAGGCGGTAATTTTAGCAGGTGGCTTAGGAACAAGATTAAGACCGATAACCGACAAAATGCCTAAGCATATTGTTCGGGTAGGGAATAAGCCATTTTTGGAACACATAATAAATCTATTAAAGCAGAATGCTATAAATGATATAGTTCTATGTGTTGGATATTTATGGGAGCAAATAAAAGATTATTTTAAAGATGGTAAAAAATTTGGTGTTGATATAAAGTATTCTGTTGAGAAAGAGTTAATGGGGACTGGAGGGGCATTAAAACTATCAGAAAGATATTTAGAAAATGACTTTTTATTGCTTTACGGAGATTCATACCTGGATATAGACTTGAGAAAATTAATGGAATTGCACAAAGAAATTAATAAGAAGTGTACTATGGTAGTTTATGACAATAAAAGCAAAACATTTGTCAGGAATAATGTTGAAATTGATAATAAGGGTTATGTGGTTAATTACAACAAAAAGACACAAGATGAAAAAATGGATTATGTTGATGCAGGAGTTTTGACCTTTAAAAAATCAATTTTAAACTTTATCCCTCAAAATAAGAAAGTTTCTTTAGAAGAGGATGTTTTTCCAAAACTTATAAAAATGAAAGAATTGTACTCTTTCAAAAGTAAAAATAGATTTTATGATATTGGAACTATGCAAAGATTGAAAGTTTTTGAAAAGGTGTTTAAATGATAATTTCGAAAACCCCCTTGAGGATAAGTTTTGTAGGTGGTGGAACCGATATAGGCAATTATTATAAATCAAATGGTGGTTGTGTCATAAGCACGGCTATAGATAAGTATATTTATATTACAATCAATAAAAGATTTGATGACACAATAAGGGCAAGCTATTCAAAGACAGAAACAGTTGATGACGTAAATAAAATCAATCATGATATAATAAGAGAAACTATGAAACTTACAGGCATAACTAAAGGGGTTGAGATTACTTCTATTGCTGATGTTCCATCTCTAGGGACGGGGTTAGGATCTTCAAGCGCTTTTACTATTGGCTTGCTTAATGCTCTATATGCATTTAAAGGTCAGCACAGTTCAGCAAAACAATTAGCAGAAGAGGCATGTAAAATAGAAATTGATATATTAAAAGAACCGATCGGAAAACAGGACCAATATATATCTGCCTATGGGGGCTTTCGACACATCAAATTCAACTCTGATGAGACAGTCTTTGTAAACAATATTATATGCAAGAAAAATATAATTAATAAGTTAAAAAACAATCTTATGATGTTCTATACAGGTATTTTGAGAAAAGCAAATACAATACTATCAGAACAAGTCAATAATCTACCTAAAAATAGGAAAATAATGGATAAAATGACAGAACTGGTATATGAAATGAAAGAGGGGTTAATAAACAACAATATTGATAGTTTTGGAAAAATACTGCATAAGGGGTGGATTTATAAAAAACAATTAGCTTCTGTGATATCCAATAGTAAGATAAATCAGTATTATAATAAAGCACTTGAAAATGGAGCAACAGGTGGAAAGATACTTGGAGCTGGCGGTGGGGGATTTTTATTATTATACTGTGATAGGGATAAACAAGATAAAGTTAGATCGGCTTTAAATAATTTAAATGAATTTCCTTTTGATTTTGAACAAGAGGGAAGTAAAATAATCTATGTTAGTGATTAAATTGAAAGATTTTTCAAAAAATTATTTGGATCAAGGGAAAAAATTAATTGATAGTATAGACATAACGAAATTGGACATCGTTGTAAATGCAATACTGGATGTCTATAAGAAAGATAAGCAGATTTTTATAATTGGGAATGGTGGAAGTGCAACAACATCATCCCATTTTGCAAATGATTTGTCGAAATTCTGTATTGTTGGGGGTGGGAAAAGATTTAGAGCAATATCCTTAACAGACAACATATCCACCATAACAGCATGGGCTAATGACACAGGTTATGATAAAATATTTTCAGAACAATTGCTTAACTTGGTTAACAAAGAGGATATTCTCATAGCTTTTACAGTAAGCGGTAACTCTCCCAATGTAATAGAAGCTGTAAATGTTGCAAAGCAAAATGGTGCAAAAACAATAGCTTTTATTGGGCATAACGGTGGAAAGTTAAAAAAATTGGTCGATAATCATATAATCATTGAATCTAATGATTTTGGTCTGGTTGAAAGTGTACATCTTCTTCTAGAGCACGTAATTATAAATTTATTAAGAAACAATTTACTTAGAAAGATTTAGTGGCTTCTTAAGCAGTTCGAGTCTTATTCGCAATAATCCAAAAAATAAGGAAGTCATTATTTTTGGTATTTTCATGAGTTTAAATGTCTTTATTTTTTCAATGTATCTCCTAAAATGTTTTACAGGGTATTGCTTAATTTTATACCCTTTTTTGAAGGCTCTAATTGTAAATTCTGAGAATATACAATAATTGAGGGTTTTTGTATTTTTGAGAACATCATCAACAACTTTTTTTTTTATTATCCTAAATCCGCAATCTATATCTTTAAACCAAATATTAAAAATAAGTCCAATTATAAAATTATATCCCCGAGAAAGAATAATTCTATTAAGGGGGTCTTTTCTTATTTTCTTGTAACCTATTACCATATCATAATTTTTCATAAATTTTGCCAGTTTAAAGAAATCATTTATGTCATGACCTCCACCAGAATCACTGAAAAAAATATAATCCTTTTTAGCCAATTTCAATGCATCTCTAACTCCAGTTACATAACCTTTTCTCTCGTTGCCTGTTACAAGTTTAAAAGGTATTTCTTTGTTTAATCTTTTAAGTATCTCTTTTGTTCCATCATCACTACCATCTTCTGCTATAATAAATTCTGAATTTTTGCATTTTTTGAAGAAATTGTTATAATAACATCTTACGACTCTTTCAATAACCTTAGCCTCATTGTATACTGGCATTACAAGCGATATATTTTTTATTGACATCATTTACACTTCTCATCGTAGAAATTCAGTAAGTTATTTAAATATATAGCAAGCGCATTAAATAAATCTAAAAATGTGTGCATCTTTTAAAAAAATAAATAAAGAGAAATATTACTATGGGGTTAATTTGGGTATTTTGAATTACGTTACTTCTGGGAATAAGATTTTGGATGTAGGTTGTGGAGCAGGATTAATGGGAAAAGAAATAAAAAATAAGAAAAATTATGTATATGGCATAGATAATTCGAAAGTGCAGTTAAAAATTGCGTCAAAAATGCTTGATGCTGTTAAGCACGTAGACATTAGAAACGACGATTTGAATTTGCCAAATGATTTTGATATTATGGTATTTGTAGATATTCTTGAGCATCTGGAAGATCCTCTATCTTGCCTTAAAAAATTTAAAAAGTATTTAAAAAAGGATGGCAAGATTATTGTTTCTATTCCGAATATAGCATGCTATAACTCCAGAATTAATCTATTGTTAGGTAAATTTAATTATGCAAATTACGGGGTCCTAGATAATACCCACTTAAGATTTTTCACAAAAAAAACTGCTAAGCAATTAATTGGAGGAGCGGGATATAAAATCATAAAATTAGACACCACACCCTATTTTGCTTTTCAAATTTTCAATTTTTATAAGAAACTCTTTTTAACTGAAAAGGGGGACAATAGTCTTATTTATGAAGTTTTTGAATCTAAAACCTATCAATTTTATAGACATTACATTTTTCCAATAGAAAATTTAATAGTGAAGTTATGGCCGGGATTATTAGCGTACCAGTTCATAATTGTAGGAGAAAAAGAAACCTAGAACAGAAACATTTATAAGTTTTCATAGGAACCTCCCACAAAGATGAAACAGCCTAAAGTAGTTTTGATGAGTCCTCCAAGTCCGTGGCTTTTATCAGATAGGGAACAGTCCCCAGATAATTTGTTAAGTATTGCTTCTTATTTAAGGGAAAAAGGGGTTAATATACAGTTTTGCGACCTTAATGGACTGCCAGAAAAATATTGGTTTATCCCCTATGCTGATATTTATGGAATCTCATGTACAACTCCGCATTATTCTTTGGTAATTAAAATTGTAGCGAAGATAAAAGCCAGACAGCCAGATGCCTTAGTTGTTCTTGGAGGCTTCCATCCTACAGTTGAGCCAGAGAGGACTTTAAGAGACACTAAAGCAGATATTGTTATATGTGGGGAAGGGGAACAGGCAATGCTTGATGTTGTGAATGGAAAGAGGGAGAGGATTGTTTCTGCTCCACTAATTGAAAATATCGACAAAATTCCAATGCCGGCCTGGGATTTGGTAGATATGTTGGACTATGTAGTTATGGGGACAAACTCAGTCATAGGGCAAACTCCAAATAACAAAGAAGCAAAAATAATTACTTCAAGAGGGTGTCCATTTAATTGTGCTTTCTGTGCACAGGCCACTATAAGCAAAAGGAAAATGCGGTATAAAAGTGTACAACGTGTTGTAGATGAAATAAAGCATGTTCATCAGGCCTATGGTGTTGATAGAATCTGTTTCTATGACGATACTTTTATTGTGGATAATAATAGAGTTATTAATTTATGTGCTGGGTTAAAAAAAATTCATGAACAGGGCATACTTTATGACTGGCATTGCTTAACAAGAGCAGATAGAACGGATCCTGAATTATTCAAAATAATGAAAGAATCTGGATGTAGTCAGGTTACTTATGGAATAGAAAGCGGAAGCCAGAAAATACTGGATATGATTGAGAAGCAGACAACAGTTGAGCAAAATATAAACGCTATAAAAATTGCAAAGGAAGTGGGGCTTAAGGTAAGGGCGCAAATGATTGTTGGATTGCCAGGAGAAACTAGAGAGACAGTAGAAGAAAGTGCAGAATTTATCAGGAAAGCTCCGGCAGACAGCTTTGGTATGCACATCTTCGTTCCACTGCCTGGCTGCAAAATATGGAATGACCAGGATAAATACAATTTTCCGATTAACAAAGATACAATGTTTGAGTATTATCATACTATCGGTAAAAGAAAGGAAGAAGATGCTGCATATTTACACAAAAATCCAAAACAAATTATAGAATGGAAAAATTATTTAACTAAGGTGATAGGTGATAGGAACATAGTCAAATATGCAGAAGTTAGGGCTTCTGATCCTGAATAGAATATTCTTCTAAGAATCTTCAAGTTAGAAAAGTTATATAATTACAGTCAAATTCCTAGAATCAATTAACATCTTTTAAAAAAATATTTTTAGTCTAAATTGTTCCATTCAAACAACCTTAAATAGTATCATACCATTATTATTAAAAACCGGATTGAATCTGTTCGAATTTATTAATACCTGAACTTTATTATTTGTTTCGTCGGCTCCAAGCCTTCTAGCTGCCTGGCCGTCAATTATAACATATTCATATTGCTCTTTCTTGAACCAATTGTAATTCTGCTCAATTGTCTGATTAAAGCCATTTCGCTGGTAGTCTTTAACATTATCGCACCAGTGACATATAAACTTATCCAAGCCTATTATCAAAGCGTTATTTGAAAATGTGAAGACTCTTGTTCCAGAAGGTATGTTATCTTTAAACCACATATAACCTTATATTTCTTCGTTTGAAGTCCAAAATCCTCCTGGCGGCCATTGAGCTGTATTGACTGTGTATTTTTGATACGCTGATGTAAATAAGATGCCTACTATAACTAAAATAAATATTATTATGGGGCTTAATCTAAATTTCTTGCCTAAACCTTTCAGAAACCACATGCCCTCTGCAGCCAAAATACTTACAGGTATTGCAAAAAGCATCCATACCCTAAATGGAGAGAGCTTAATTGGAAAATTTGCAGCGTTTACTGCATAAAGTGCAAATAAAAACCATATTAAACCAATAACAAGCCAGTGGTTTTCCCCCTTAAGCAAATTTTTGTATTTTAACATTAGCGAGATTAATGCTACTAAAACCAAGGTTGACAATACAAAACCAATACCTATGGGGTTATTAATCATATTAGTTGTTTTAGCCCAGATAAAATCATTTATTGTATAAACTCTGTCAGCAGTGCCTTCTATAGCTACTAAGCTTGCTTTCGGATGCACGCCCAATCCTGTCAATGTTCCTCTAAACCCGTATTTAAAGATCATAGGGGCCCACCAAAAGCTAAAAGATAAAAATAAGCCTAAAAAT
>MDTC01159839.1_pt1 | contig 42870 bp, 32 predicted proteins | sample 811181 | NCBI WGS metagenome assembly MDTC01 (sample SAMN05326644, study PRJNA326480) | marine metagenome | isolation source: seawater | place: Pacific Ocean: North | collected 2011 | reverse complement strand
AATGTAGGCGTATCCAGCGTCACCAACCCCAATCAGTTTGGCTGTGATTCGGTTCATACCATTACCACAAGCTTGTTGCCAACTAGTGTTACAATAGCTAATATTACTGAATGTGATTCTGCTTTTGTGGCAGGTATATGGATTGTTGCTTCAAGCACTGTTAATGATACTATAGTTAGTGGTGCTATAAATGGTTGTGATTCAATCACAACATATAATATTTTGATTAACAACTCAACTCAAACAACTGAATTCATTACATTCTGTGATAGTTACACATGGATTGATGGAATTACCTACACTAGCGATAACAACACAGCTACTTACACCATTCAAGATGGAGGCTCTAATGGCTGTGATTCAATAGTAAACTTAGATTTAACAATAGAGACAGATCCAAATATCAGTATAAGTTATTCAAATGGAGTTCTTATAGCAAGCGCAGGGTTAAGCGCTTACCAATGGTATAGAAATGGACAAGCAATTCCGGGTGCAAATAATCCGACCTACACACCAATATCATCGGGATCATACACATGTTCTGCGTTCAATGGCTCATGTCAAGGATTCTCAAATGCTATTGATGTATCTTTAACAGGTATAAACGATGCTTCATTTGAGTATATAAGAATTTATCCGAATCCAGTGAGTAATATCATGCGACTAGATATTGCCAAGGAGGCCTTATCGTCTCTTAAGTTGATTGATGTAGCAGGAAGAGTAGTAGCAAATTTAGATACATCAAAGAGAGCGTTTGATATGAAAGATTACGCACGTGGAATGTACTTCATTGAATTGAGCAATGAAGACAAGCAATCGATTGTAAAAATCGTCTTGAAGTAAGTTTAGTCCAGTATTATTCACCACTCTTGAGATGTTTGATTTTAAAAAATTTTTGCAGTATATTTATTAAGGATATAAAGATTGTAGTGTGACAAAAAATAGACCTTTAAAACTAGTTATTCTTTGCCTATTTGCTATTCTTGGGACTAGCTCCAATGCGCAAAACTGCGACACTCTTGATCAACAATGGCTCACTCCTTCACCAACTGCATCTTTCTATGGCTTTGGTGGTGGTTGGATATCAGGTGTTCCTGATCCTTTAAATTTGATTGCATTCGCTGACCCAAAAGGAATTTTCGAACGATTTACAACGCCAAGTCCAGGCGTAACTCCCGTGGGAGCAGTTAGAGTAGGCTTGGGGTTATTGAGAGATGATGATGATGATATGCGATTTGATATTGTGGTATATGATGATGATGGATTTGGTTTGCCCGGCACCGCTTTAGGAGGTTTAGGTTCAATCTCACCGACAGCTGTTGGCTTTCCAGGAGCTGGCATGTATGCGGAAGCCTGGTTCTTACTTCCACCTGGTCTTATTCCCACAACAAACGATTTTCATGTTGGTGTCATTATAAGGGCTGGAGATATAAACGATACTTTAGCAGTATTAAGCTCATGTTTGGGTCCTACAACATGTCCCGTTGCTCAAGGTGAAAGTGATGGCTCCAATCATATATTTACTTCAGGATTTGGTTTCGAAAATCTCCTAAGCACTTATGGGGCCGATTTTGACATAAATATAGTTCCGAGATTTGGATATAATATCGACGGAACATTTAACTACTCAAGTAATACTTTTTGTAAAAACGAACCCAATCCATCACCAACTATTACGGGTGTCAGTGGTGGTTCTTTTTCGAGCTCTTCTCCCAATTTAATCGTTAATCCAAGTAGTGGACAGATTAATTTATCCTCCAGTACAGCAGGGAATTATATCGTCTCCTATACTCCTTTAAATAGCTGTAGTTCCGCTAATACTTTTTCAATTACGCTTAACAATACGAGTGCAGGGATAGATAACCAAACAGCATGTGACTCATTCCCTTGGATAGATGGAAACATTTATACATCCAGCACTACTACTACATTCAATATACCAAACGGAGCAGCCACTGGCTGTGATTCATTAGTCACCTTAAATTTAACTATCAACAATTCTGATTCCACATTTGCTGCAGCCACGACCTGTGATCCGTTGAATACTGGTGTTGCGAGTGTAACAAATCCTAACCAATTTTCATGCGATTCCGTGCATACGGTTACTACCACCCTATTACCACCAAGTTTTGCAACTGTAATTGTGAATGAATGCGATTCAGCTTTCATTTTAGGCTCTTGGCTATATACTTCAATTACCTTCAACGATACAATATCTTTAGGTAGTATCAATAATTGTGACTCTATTACCACATTTGTTATAACTATTACCAGTAGTTCTGCTCCAACACTTATTGCTGCCACAACTTGCTCGCCTTCTCAGGTAGGATCAATTTCAGATACCTTAATGAACGCAGCAGGCTGTGATTCTCTTGTTGTTACTAATACTTCCCTCCTACCCACTTCAAATGCAACTCAATCGCTGACATCGTGTGACTCTATACAAATTGGAAGTTCCTGGTATTTCAATTCAACTATCTTCAATGATACAATTCTTGGCGCTGCTGCAAATGGCTGTGACTCTGTTACAACATACAATATATTGATTAACAACTCCATAGTGACAAGTGACACCATAACGGAGTGCGATTCAGCTTTCATAAACAATACCTGGTATTATACTAGCCAAACCATCAACATTGCGGGCACTACTCTTTTGAATTGTGATTCAACGCATGTAACAGTATTAACTGTAAATCAATCGAGCTCGAGTACTGACCTTCAGTCTTCATGTATACCGATAACTTGGATAGATGGAAATACTTATTCTTCATCAAATAACACAGCAACGGCTTCAACTTTAAACGCTTTGGGGTGTGATTCTATAATAACACTTGATTTAACTATTCTTCCAAGCATTACTTCGGTAGATACTCAATCCAGCTGCGGACCTTTTACTTGGATTGACGGTAACATTTACAATACTTCAAACAGTTCAGCTACTTTTACGCTACCTGGTGCAAATTCTTGCGATTCATTAGTTATCCTAGATTTAACGGTCAATCAACCAAGTTCCAATACGGATACTATAGTAGCTTGTGATAGCCTAACATGGATTAATGGTGTCACGTATTATAGTTCTTCAAGTTCTCCTGCTGTTACCCTAACTAATTCTGTTGGTTGTGATTCAATAATCAACCTCGATTTATCTATTTTCTTCAATAACATTGTTCCTGATGTTCAAGCTGCTTGCGATAGTTTTACTTGGATTGATGGCAATACATATACCGCCTCAACCAATACACCTACGTTTACTTTGACTAATGGTTTAGGATGTGATTCTATCGCTCTTCTTAACCTAACAATTAATAATTCGAGCTATAGTACGGATAATCTTTCCGCATGTACTAGTATAACATGGATTGATGGAAATACTTATTCTACTGCAAACAACACCGCGACATACAACGTGCCAGGAGGCAATGTTAATGGATGTGATTCTGTCGTAACACTTAATTTTACTATTATTCCTTCAACAAGCAGCGTAGACACGATTGTTAGTTGTGGATCCTATACTTGGATTAATGGGTTGACCTATAATGGATCAAACAATACCGCCAATATTACTTCAACAGATGCCAATGGTTGTGACTCTCTTGTTACCTTAAACTTGACTGTTAATAATCCATCTTCGAGTATAGACGTCGTTAATGCGTGTGGCTCTTATCAATGGATAGACGGTAACATTTATACAGCATCTAATAATACGGCAACCACGACAATTAACAACTCATCGGGTTGTGATTCGATTATTACTTTGGATTTAACCATCAATAGCCTTGCCTTTGGAGTCGATAGCCATACAGCCTGTGACCAGTTTACTTGGATAGATGGAAATACTTATACCGGCTCTAACAATACTGCTAGTTTTACTTATAGTGGTGGAGCTGCAAACGGTTGTGATTCAACCGTATTTCTTAATCTCACCATATTTTCAAGCCAAGGTATCACTTATGTTTTAACGCAAGAGTGTGATAGTTATACTTGGGTAAATGGAGTGACCTATACCTCTTCCGTAATTAATGAGAGTTACGTGATACCTGGAGCATCCCCGAATGGATGCGATTCATTATTCTTTTTAGATTTGACTATAGTTTCATCAGGTTCAGGCACGGATGTTATTACCGCTTGTGAATCTTACACTTGGATTGATGGATTAACTTACACCAGTGATAATAACACGGCAACTTATACTGTACAAGGCGGGAATTCCAATGGTTGTGATATCATGCGGACCCTAGACTTAAGCATTATACCTATACCTATTATTAATATCAGCAATTTTAATGGAGTTTTGACCGCAACTTCAGGGCTAAGCAATTACCAATGGTATAGAAATGGAGCTTCTATCCCTGGTGCAAATAGCAGTAGCTATGCGCCTATTAATTATGGCCAATATACTTGTACCACAGACAACGGGCTTTGCCAAGGCCTTTCTAACCCCATTCTTATTTTCCTAACGGGTATAAGCGATCTCAACTTCGATTACATTAGTATCTATCCTAATCCAGTTAATGACTTCATGCACCTTGATATTGGCAATGAACAAATAGAATCTATTCGTTTAATTGATATTACAGGACAGCAAATAGCAAATCTAGATGCGAATAGCCGAAAATTCTATATGGGTGATTACGCGCAAGGCATGTATTTTATTGAACTAGCTAATCAAGATAAGCGTTCTATAGTCAAGATAATTTTAAAATAGTCATGACAGCTAACACCCTCCTCCTTATTATTATTTGTTTCGTAGTATTAGAATTTATATTTGGTAAAGTATTGGACTTTTTGAATTCAAAAAGTTGGAGCAATCCATTGCCAAGATTGGTGGAGGATTTGTATGATAAGGACAAATACAATAAAGCAAAAAATTATGCAAAAGACAATGGAAATATAGCGCTTCTATCGAGCGTGATTAGTCTTGCAACTATTCTGTCTATTCTTATTTTTAAAGGCTTTGGTTCCTTAGATAGTTGGATTAATGATTTAACTGCTAACAATATTCTACAAAGTTTATTGTTTTTTGGAATGCTTTCATTGGGTTCATTTATTCTCAATTTACCATTCAGTTTGTATAAAACATTTGTTATTGAAGAGAAATATGGATTTAATCAAACCACTTTGAAAACATATATTTTGGACTTTTTCAAAAGCTTAATGCTAAGCATATTGATTGGAGGTGCTATATTAAGCGCACTCACTTGGGTATACTATCAGTTACCAAATAGTTTTTGGTGGATTGCATGGATTATCATGACCATGGTTAGTCTTTTCTTTGCAACCTTCTATACTACGCTTATATTGCCCTTATTCAATAAACTAGAGCCCCTAGAGGATGGAAGCCTGCGCGAAAGTATTGAAAGTTATGCAAGTAAAGTTAATTTTCCGTTGACAAATATTTTTGTAATTGACGGTTCTAAACGATCAAGTAAGGCTAATGCTTTCTTTAGTGGCTTAGGAAAAAAGAAAGCTATTGTGCTTTATGACACCTTAATGAAGGATAATACAGAAGAAGAATTAACCGCCATACTAGCGCATGAAGTTGGTCACTATAAAAAAAACCACATTAAACAAGGAATGATTCTAGGAGTTATTCAAACGGGTGTTCTATTTTTTCTTTTTGGACTTCTTTCTAGTAGCTCATTGTTAGTAGCGGCATTAGGTGCAAGTTCAAATAGTTTTCATATAGCGCTAATAGGCTTTTCAATGCTTTACTCTCCAATTTCCTTAATGACCGGTATTGGTATGAACCTTCTTTCTCGTAAAAATGAGTTTGAAGCTGACAATTTTGCTAAAGAAACCTACAACGGAGAACCACTGCAAACAGCGCTTAAAAATCTAAGTGTGAACCATTTGAGCAATCTAACACCTCACCCTAGCTATGTTTTTGTGCACTACTCACATCCACCATTAATTGCAAGGCTAGAGGCTTTACAATAATTTTGTTTACCAATTATAGACCTTAAAATGGCACTGACAACCTCCAACATGATGAAACTTAGGACGCAAGCGCCTAGCTTTGAACTTCTAGATACTGTGTCCAATAAAGTGTTAAGTCTGAAGGAAATTCAGTCTAATATTGGCACTGTAATAGTTTTTATATGTAATCATTGTCCATTTGTACATCATATTAATTCGAAACTAGTTGAACTAGCCAACAAGTACCAAACCCAAGGCATCCAATTTATTGCTATTAGTAGTAATAATATAGAGACACACCCTCAAGATGGACCAGAACAAATGAAAGTCATAGCCCAAAAAAAGAGCTACCCTTTCCCCTATCTTTATGACGAAAGTCAGGAAGTTGCAAGAGCATATGGGGCTGAGTGCACGCCGGATATTTTTGTGTTTGATGGGAAGTTAAGTTGTGTATATCGAGGCAGATTTGATGAAACCCGACCGAATATGGGAGATGCAACAGGAAAAGACCTGGGACAAGCTCTTGATCAACTTTTATTGGGAAAAATACCATCAGCTGAGCAATTCCCAAGTATAGGGTGCAATATCAAATGGAAGTAGATGCTAATTTCCCATTGCTTCTAAAATAGATTGTTTAAGTTTGGTATCAATCTAAAATAGAGAGTTACATACTATCAAAAAGGATTCTTTTTAAACAAGCAAAATTAAAATATGCGGATACTGTTAACAGGGGCAACTGGATACATTGGTAAAAGACTTTTACCTACTTTAACGGAACAAGGACATCATGTTACATGCTGTGTAAGAGACAAAAAGCGATTCAATCCACCACAGTCCTTAGTCGATAAAATTGAAGTCATCGAGATAGATCTTTTAGATGAAGAATCACTTCACAAAATTCCTAAGGAAATAGATGGCGCATACTTCTTGGTTCATAGTATGACTTCAGATAGTAACTATAGCGCCTTAGAAAAACAAGCCGCCAAAAATTTCCGAACAGCTATGAAAGGCACTCAAATAAAACACCTTATATATCTGAGTGGCATTGTCAATGAAGATGAGTTATCTGAACACTTGATGTCTCGGAAAAATGTAGAAGAAGAGCTTGCTCAAGGCAATTACAACTTCACTTGCCTGCGTGCTGGCATTATTATTGGCTCCGGTAGCGCATCTTTCGAGATTATAAGAGATATAGTAGAAAAACTACCTATTATGATAACGCCAAAATGGTTAAAGACTAGATGTCAGCCAATTGGAATTACAGATGTTATTTCATTTCTCTCTAAAACTTTAATGAATCCACAAACTTTCAATAAAAACTTTGATATTGGTGGAACAGATATACTCAGTTACAAGGAAATGCTACTCACCTTTGCAAAGGTTCGAAATTTAAAAAGGTATATTTTTACTTTGCCAGTAATGACTCCTAAACTTTCCTCCTATTGGCTGTATTTCGTAACCTCAACATCTTTTAAGCTAGCAGCTTCCTTAGTTGATAGCATGAAGGTGGAAGTTGTGTGTAGAAATCATTCATTGAATGAAATAGTAGGTATAAAACCCATCGGCTATGAAGAATCATTACTTAGAGCTTTTCAAAAAGTAGAGAACAATCAAATCGCATCCAGTTGGAAAGATGCCTACGCGAGTAGTGGATTTAAAGCAGATATCTCAGATTTCATTCAAGTGCCATCTTTCGGTGTTTTTGTTGATAAAAAGAAGGAAGTATTCACGAATAAAGAGGAGGTTATTGACCGCATTTGGCAAATTGGGGGTGAAATGGGCTGGTATTCAGCCAATTGGTTATGGTCATTGCGGGGTAATCTCGATAAGCTTGTCGGGGGCGTAGGCCTCAGAAGAGGCAGAACAAATACTAATCACATCAATGTAGGAGATGCACTGGATTTTTGGCGAGTGCTCTACGCGAATAAAAACGAGGGGCGACTTTTGCTTTATGCTGAAATGAAACTACCAGGAGAGGCTTGGTTGGAATTTAAGATAGAGGGAGACGTCTTAATCCAAACGGCTACATTTCGTCCCTTAGGCATCCTTGGCCGTCTCTATTGGTATGCGGTCCTTCCTTTTCATGGCTTTATTTTTAAGGGAATGATTAAAGGAATAGCTCACTAAATGGATATACAAGTAAGCTTATAAAATAAAAAAGTCCCCCGCTAATCGGGAGACTTTTTTGATTTCTGTAAAGCTTATAATTGAAAACTACTTCTTAGTTTTCTTTTCATTGGTTTCCATTTCTTTCTTCAATTTAGATAATACATCTAAATCTCCAAGAGTAGATGATTCAATGTTAGATTGAATTTTCTTGACAGCATCACTCGAACCTCCGCTCTTCTTGCCACCACGTTTCTTATCCATTTTCTCATCTTGGATGTCTTCGTTGTGGATAGCAGTGTGTGATAAAATGATACGTTTATCATTTCTGTTAAATTCAATTACTTTGAACTCCAATTTATCATCTGCTTTAGGCTCAGAACCGTCTTCTTTCTTCAAATGACGAGTTGGAGCAAAACCTTCTAAACCATATGGTAAAAGCACAATCGCACCTTTCTCTTCCTTGCTTAGTATACTTGCTTCATGTACAGATCCCTCAGGAAATACAGATTCAAATGTATCCCATGGATCTTCTTCAATTTGCTTATGACCCAATGATAATTTTCTGTTCTCATTATCAATATCAAGAACTACACATTCAATGTCGGCGCCAACCTTTGTAAATTCAGATGGATGATTAAAACGTTTCGTCCAAGACAAATCAGAGATGTGAACCATTCCACCTATACCTTGCTGAAGCTCCACAAATACACCGTAAGGAGTAATGTTTTTGACTTCACCTGTATGCCTAGAACCAACTGGGAAGTTATTTTCAATCTCATTCCAAGGATCCGGAGTCAATTGTTTTAGAGATAATGACATCTTACGATCTTCTCTATCGATTGTCATCACAATAGATTCATGCTCATCGCCCAATTTAAAGAAGTCTCTTGCATTGATTGGTTCATTGCTCCACGCTACTTCACTAACGTGAATTAAACCTTCGACTCCTGCATTGATTTCTAAGAATGCACCGTAATCTTCAACATTTACAATTTTACCTTTAACTTTTTGGCCAACTTCAATTTTGTCGCCAAACTCGTCCCAAGGATGTTGTTGCAGTTGCTTAAGACCTAATGAAATACGTTTCTTATTATCATCAAATTCAAGAACTACCACATTAATTTTTTGATTCAATTCCAATACTTCATTCGGATGGTTAATTCTACCCCATGAAATATCAGTAATATATAATAAGCCATCAACACCGCCTAAATCGATAAATGCACCAAAATCAGTAATGTTTTTAATTGTTCCTTCAAGAACTTGACCTTTCTCTAATTGAGAAATAATTACTTGTCTTTGCTCTTCGATATCAGACTCAATCAACGCTTTATGAGAAACTACAGCGTTCTTAATAGACTCGTTAATTTTCACAACTTTGAATTCCATCGTCTTTCCAACATATATATCGTAATCGATAATTGGTTTTACATCAATTTGAGATCCTGGTAAGAATGTTTCTAATCCAAATACATCTGCAATCAAACCGCCTTTAGTTTTGGTCGTGATTGTACCTTTAACGATTTCATCATTTTCATAAGCAGACTTAATACTTGCCCAAGCACTCAATAATTTCGCTTTCTTCCTAGATAATTCTAATTGGCCTTTAAGATTCTCAGTAGATACAACATATACATCTACTTCATCCCCAACCTTCAGATCTTCCATATCTCTAAACTCAGACTTGGCAACTAAACCATCAGATTTGAATCCAACATTTAGGACTACATCTGCTGTAGTCATACTTACCACAACACCTTTAACCAGCGTATTTTCTTCTAGAGTCGTTAAAGACTTCGTATAGGTAGCTTCCATTTCAGCTTTAACAGCGTCAGTGTACTCACTTACATTTCTTTTATTTACTGTCCAATCAAAATCATCGTGGGCAGTTTCTATTATCTCTTCTTCTAGATTAGCTACTTCAGAAGCATCAGCACTATTATCTGCTACTTGCTCCACAACATCTTTCAATGGCTTCACTAATTCTTCTTTAATCTCTATTGGTGTAGCTTCTTCTTCAGCAGCTTCTTCTTCAGCAGCTTCTTCTTCAGCAGCTTCTTCTTCAGCAGGAATCTCCTCAGCTACTTCAGCCTTTGGTGCTGCTTTTTTCGTTGTTTTCTTTACTTTCTTAGGTGCCGCTTTCACTGATGAATCTGCAGCTAAGGCTTTGGCTTCATCCATCCATTTGTGCCATCCCTCTAGACTTGTCATTGAATCAGTCTCTTCTAACTTCTCAATTTTTTTGTCTGTTAAAGCAGTAAGGTCAGCATAGGTATGTAAACCTAAAGCATTCAATCTTTTTTCAAAAGCTGGTCCAACACCGCTAATTTTTTTTAAATCGTCTTTTTTCGTTGACATTTCTTCTTGTTTGTAGTTAATTGGCTACCAATAGATTGCAAAATTATGTTGCACTCAAATTGGTAGTTTTTCAAAAAACCGTGTTAAAAATAAAATAATTTTGGGCTGCAAAGGTAAGTAAAGCACCCGAAAATTACTAGGGTTTCTCTAGAAATTTTAAAGGAAAATTAAAGATTAAAAGTGGTCGTATTTTTTCACGCCCAGATCAAGCTCAATTCATTGTACCTCATTGTGAAAATAAGGTGTTTTCATTCTATCCACCAATGATAAAGCGCTGGCAATCTAGGAATAATCATTCAACATCCTTGACCGGCGCTTGCTTAATCTTTATTTGCTGACCTAAGTTGATATTCATGGTCAAATGATTTGCAGCTCCGGCATTAGTATATTTACCCATACCATATTGAATACCAATTCGATTAATTTTCAATCCAAAACCAAAACTAAAACCTGCTAAGCCCCCTTTAGATTGCAAGGCAAGCTCGGCTCTGCGATGATAGTTATATGCAAAGCCCATATTAAAAGCTTTTCCAAATTGAAACTCTCCACCAATAATTATGTGTCGCATAAAATTATCAAAAAAGACTGCAGCTCCTCCTGGTCCATCATTCGCATCATCATCAAAAATAGTAGTGGTGGTCTGTACGGCGTTGGGATCATTGTAGCGTACATCCCATCGGGTGAAGTTATGCCCCGTCAAATTGATGCGAAAAGGAAGGTGCTTGAAGCGTTTAGATAAGCCAACTTGTATATCTGTAGGCATTAACTCTTGATTGCCCTTCGTATACGCCTTCAGTTGAAATCCAAGATTGCGAATAATTAAGGAAGCTGAAAATAACTTAGCGGTATCCACAAACATTGCGGATAAATCGAAAGCCATTCCTAATGCTGTATAACTTTCAATTTGGGATACAGCAAGCTTGGCATTAGCGCCAAACTTAAACTTATCCTTATAAGAATGTCCTGCACCTGCCACCAGGGCAACATCGGTTGCATTGAATAAGCCTTGCGCTGTACCTAATTCATCATATTGAATGAGTTTTCCATAATTCATAAACTGCGTACCAAACTGAAATGTAGCTCGTTTAAAATCATGTATATAGTTTAAATTAGCAGAGTGACTCCCCGCAAAATAGGGTAAATAAGATATGGCGAGCTGCTTGTGCATATCACTATTTAACATAGCTGGCATGCCAAAAGCTAAACCTGCGTCATTCTCGTATAAGTGATTGTAGATACCCCCTTGAGATGTCGCTCTTGCAGATACCGGCATATCTAAAAATTGAAAAGTGCTAGAACCACCAATCTGGGCAAAAGCAAAATTTGTAAGAGCAAAAAATATGAGTATTAAATTCTTCAAATGTTATCAGCTAATTGTCTGTTTAACGTTTCTAAAGCAAAGATAGTATAAAATTAAAACAGCCTTACGAGATTGTTTAGAATTACTTCGCTTAAACATAGCTTTCGTTTTAAAATTATAAAGACGCTGCAGCGAAAAAGTAAGCAAGTATTTCTGTCTATTGAACTAAAATCAATTTTCATCAGTTTCTCCTTACCTTTACCTTTCGCTATGAAGACAAAAACACTAAAAAAGAATAAAGTAAATGTAGTCACCTTAGGCTGCTCAAAAAATCTTGTAGACTCGGAAGTTCTTATGGGACAGCTGAAAGGCAATAACATTGATGTTGCCCATGAGAGTCAAGATGGTGACTTTAATGTAGTAGTAGTAAATACCTGTGGTTTTATTGATAAAGCTAAAGAAGAATCTATAAACACCATACTTGATTATGCTGAAGCTAAGCGTATAGGTGCAATCGATAAGCTATATGTAACTGGTTGCTTATCACAACGATATAAAGATAACTTAGAGCAAGAGATTAAGGAAGTCGATTCCTTTTATGGTACTAGAGAGTTACCTGCTCTATTGAAAACGCTTAAAGCAGATTACAAGCATGAATTGGTGGGCGAACGTTTATTAACCACTCCCCGACATTATGCCTATGTGAAAATTTCTGAGGGATGTAATCGAACATGTGCATTCTGCGCTATTCCAATTATGCGAGGCAAACACATTTCAAAACCGATAGAAGAGTTGGTTAAAGAAGTAGGAAATTTAGCGGCCCAAGGCGTAAAAGAAATTATGTTAATTGCTCAAGAGCTTACATTTTATGGATTAGATATTTATAAAAAACGAAGCTTGTCTTTATTGCTGGATGCTTTATGTGACATTGAGGGCATCGAATGGATTCGGCTGCACTATGCCTATCCCTCTCAATTCCCTATGGATATTATTGAAACAATGGCACGTCAGCCAAAGATTTGTAATTATCTTGACATCCCTTTGCAACATGCTTCAAACAATGTACTAAAAGCAATGCGTAGAAAAGTTACCCATCAAGATACAAGAAACACCATCAATGAAATTCGCAGCATTCTTCCTGAGATTGCTATTCGTACGACTATGTTAGTAGGCTTCCCAGGAGAAACAAGAGAGGATTTTGTAGAGTTGAAGGATTTTGTAGAAGAAATGCGCTTTGAGCGATTAGGTGTTTTCACCTACTCTCACGAAGAAGGTACCCATGGATACAAATTGGATGACGATGTCCCTGAAGAAGAGAAAGCTCAGCGAGCCAATGAACTAATGGAAATTCAACAAGAAATATCCTATGAATTGAACGAAGCTAAAATTGGAAAGACTTTTAAAGTCTTGTTTGATAAAAAAGAAGGTGAAAGTTTTGTGGGACGAACAGCCTATGACTCACCAGATGTAGATAATGAAGTTTTAGTAGATGCAACGAATCAGTATGTCTCCATTGGGGAATTTGCCAATGTAAAAATCACCGACGCTACCGATTTTGATTTGTTCGGAGAACTTGTATAATTCATGAAACTAAATCAAGGCTTAAAACTAAAAGAATTAGGGATGTTAACCCCCTTAGTAACTGATTACCTCATGGGCAAATCAGGTCTTGAGCGTTTATATACGCACAAACCTGAAATGGCAAGTATTCAAGCGGCCATAGACGCCAAACAATCCTTCAGCAATCGAGAAGTATTGGTTAACGCTTTATACCATCAATACAATGGATACGATTTGTCCACTCAAACTCAACAAAATATTGAAGCATTAAAAAAAGAAAACACATTTAGCGTATGCGCAGCTCATCAATTGTGTTTGTTTACGGGACCCAGCTTTTTCATATTTAAAATTTTAAGTGCAATTAAATTGAGTCAAGAATTAAAAGCTCAATTCCCTCAACATAATTTCGTTCCAGTTTATTGGATGGGAAGCGAAGATCACGACTTTGAAGAAATTAGTAAAGCGATGCTTTATGGCAAACCCATAACTTGGGAAAATGACGAAAAGGGAGCCATAGGCAGATATAGCTTAAGAGGTATCGACACGAGTATCGATCAACTTAGTGACTTGATAGGAAGCTTTGACCATGGAGAAAAGTTTATAAGCGATCTTAAACATTTCTTTTCAGGCAATGGCAGTTACGGAAAAGCATTTCAAGCCTGGATACTTGATTTATTCAAGAGCTATGGTTTATTGGTTATTGATCAAGATAATACTCAGCTGAAAGCACTCATTCAGCCTATTATAAAATCAGAATTACTTGATGGAGTCATTCAAAAGAACTTGAAAAGCAATGAGGCATACTTGAATAAAACCTATCATGTCCAAGCCAACTCAAGGGACTTAAACTTATTCTATTTAAAGGATCAAATTCGGTCGCGTATTGAGCGCAAGGGGGATGATTTTGTAGTCGTAAATACAAAGCTTAATTTTACCGAGAAGGAAATGCTCCAAGAGCTAAAAGAACACCCTGAGCGCTTCAGTCCAAATGTATTTTTACGACCTATTTATCAGGAAACTATTCTACCAAATGTTGCATTTATTGGAGGACCAGGAGAAATAGCCTATTGGCTGCAGTTAAAAGATGTATTTGACTTTTTCAAGGTCTATCAGCCTGTGGTTCTATTGCGCGACATGGCAGTCATGATGAATTCGAGTCATTTACAAAAAATAAAGGATTGGGAGATTGAAATTTCCGATCTTTTTACGCATTACGACCAGATTGCTAAAAAATTTATCGCGCAAGAGAGTCAGAATTTGTTAAGTCTTAATAGCGAGAAGGAATCCATCCAAGCGATTTTTAGCCTAATTAAAAGTAGGGCAATGAGTATAGATAGAAATTTGGAGCGAAGTGTAGATGCTGAACAACAAAAAGTATTCAATTCATTATCCAATATAGAAAGTAAATTGATTCGAGCAGAAAAACGAAACTTTGAACAGCAGTTAAATCAATTGGATAATATTCAAAACAAATTGCTCCCAAACAAAATATTGCAAGAGCGATTTGAAAACTTTGTTCCTGTATACTTAAAGAACAAGGATACTTACTTTGAAATATTACTTGAAAGCTTTAACCCCTTTGAGCAAAGCTTGAAAGTATTCGAAATCTAAATCAAATTGTTGTTAAAGAAATCATGAGTCTGAGGCACCTATTTTGAGAGGGTCTCCCTCACCAAGACTAAAAATTATAGGCAGAATTATCCTCCGAGAAATCATTTGAAGTAAAACTAGGATTTACTTTTAAATTTGAAAAACTATACTTTTCGAACATGCCTTTCTCATCATGCATCTCTTGATATATCGGGTGCATATTGGACTTGTCTATATACAGTATTGTCTTTTTGGCATATGAACTCGGTATCTGTATTGTACTTCCCGTTTTGCCTGCTCCAAAACCTCCAAAATCATTTTTCTCAATAATTAGTTGCTCGCTTACTTTATTCTTCATTGCAATACTGTAAAGACTTTCATTATTCTTTATGGTATAATCCATATAGGTAAAAGTTGGATCATTTAACACCACCTTATAACAAGCCTTCCCATTAAAGGTCACGATACCTTCAAGTTTAAACACTTCATCAAATGCATTTTGGTCTTCCGCTCTCTTCTTAGCATTTTGGATAGCGCTTATTAATAAGCCAAATCCACTCTCAAGTATTGTATGGTGTTGATTTTTACGAATCAGACTATTGAATGGGCTCAACTTGATGCCAAACAATTTATTAACGAGTGCTTTATTATCCCTTTCTCCTTGAACATAAAGCACCTGTACCCCTTTGTTTGCGCCTTCCAAATTATCAATAAACACTTTTTTAGGAGATTCTTGAATCTTAGTAAAGATTTTATTCGCATGTATTTCTCCGTCAGTTCGTTCAAACTGAGACATGGTATATTGATAGGTTTTCCCGGCACTTAATGTGCTTATCATCTGATCCACAATAGTGGCGACGGACTGCGCTTGAACCTGCATTGAAAACAGAGAAATAAGCCATATAAATACTACTTTTTTCATTGATATGGGTTTGTTTAGAAAAGACAATATCTATGCCAAATTCAAATTTTTACACCGAATTTCTTATATATAAATTGTAAAAGCCAAGCTGGTCCAATCATGAGAAACTGAAGGTCCTCAAAAAATGATGGTTTAGCACCTTCAATTTTATGCCCCACAAATTGGCCAATCCATGCAAGAACGAAAATACCCAGGGAGATGAGTGCCATCTCACCATTATCCATACCAATAGCTTGGAATAATTTGAAGTTAACGAACAAAAGTAAACTTCCAACTATGAAAAAACCTACGAACAAACTAAAAGATAAGCGCAAGTAAAACACCAATGAAAGAAAAAGAACGAATCCCGCCGCATTAAAATAAAGTCCAAAAAGACTTTCAGGAAAAGGAATAGCCATGAGCATTCCGAAAAGACTAAATATAATAAGTGGTATACAAAACCAGTGAATTAATTTATTTGTACCATTTTGATGACTTTCACCATAAGCATCAAACCATTCTTGAGCAGTTTTCATAGGTGCTTGTTTGGGGTAAAGTTAAACCACTTAAAGGAAATAAACAATTTAAATTGTCTATTAAATTGTACCTAATTTTAATTGTCAACATTTATCTATTTCTTCTAATGGCCGAATGCTTTTATGTTTGTAAAAGACAACTAAAGAACATGAAAAACATTCTCAATATTTGTATTACCGTATTACTGGTTTTTGCTTTTACCTCCTCAACGTATGCCCAGAACTCTAAAAAAGAAATGGATAGGAAGACAAAATCCACGCTTAAAGCGTTCAAGAAAGATCCTGAGTCATATCGAACAATGATAAAGCGCTACAAAAAGCAAATCAGTGATTACGAGAATCAGGTTGCTGAACTGGAAGAAGATTTCTATAAAGCAGATTATTTAAGCAGACAATACAACGATAGCCTCCAGAAAATGCAAGCCAAACAAGGAGACGTCGATTCAAATAATGGCATAGGAGGTGGAGGTATGTTCCCAGCTGAGGGAACGGATTACAGAGTGCAATTAGGTGCATACCGTTATTTTGATTTCACCCAATTGCTTGAGTTGAACCAACCCATAGGATTTGAACGAGTGAATGAAGTTATTCACTACTATATGGGCAGTTGGAGCAATGCCAATGATGCTGATGACTTTGCGCAAGCCATTCGAAAACTAAAAATTAAAGATGCTTTTGTTACCAAATATGTCGATGGAAGCAGAATGCCATACGATCACATCCTTGAAGGTTCAGGAACAGCCTTTAATCAAGAATAGTGATTTAAGAACTTTTTGTAAGTTTGATTTAGGAAAGGGTTATCTTGCAAAAGATGACCCTTTCCGTCTTTTATAGCTTTGATAGTCGCTTTTTCTACTTGCAGCAATAGTTTTTCACCTGCAATTTCATGATGAGCAATAAACTTAGGTGAACGCTCATAAATCCATTCGTAACTTTTAAACTTATTTACCTTTAATACGGCTGGCATATGGTCAATACTTTCAATTTTAGTCTTATCTCTAATTGCTTCGATAACCATTGATGGAGTGATCGGCCGATTGAGCAATTGAGATAAATTTACAGTTTGACTTCTATGCGATGGGGAGGCCTTCGATTGAATTTCAACTCCAGCAATTACTTCTATAGCCCGCTGCAATTTTACTAAATTCGAATCAATAAGCAAGGTGCCATGACTTAATATGTTTTTCCTATTGGTAAATTGAGCTTGTCCGGAGACTTTTAAGCCAGATACTTCAATAGCATTTCTCTCGGTTAGGTATGCGTCTAAGTTAAATCCTTTGAGCACGTCAATAATCGGTTTTGCTGCCCACTCATAGCTGTTTACTTTTTTGCTGTCAAATGGAGTAATATGCGTCCAGTTAAGGTTTCCACGGTCTTGAAAAACCGTCCCTCCCCCGCTAATCCTTCGAGTTATTTCAATTTGATTATCCGTGCAATATCGTAAATTAACTTCTTCAAAAATGTTTTGATTTCGACCTATAACCACACAAGGTTCATTGACATATAGTATAAGTAAGCTGGAATCTTGGGTATTGAAGTTTTGCAAGGCCCATTCCTCTAATGCTAAATTTTCGAAGGGATTGTTAGTAGAAGATATATATAGCTTAGTTAAAGACAAACCTAGATTCCCCTTCTTTTTATTTCTTTCTTGAGCATAGTTAACTCTCTGCTCATTTGCCCATCTACACTTGAATTTTCTTGTGCACGACGCATTAGGTAAGGAATAACCTCTCTTACTGGGCCATAGGGCAAATATTTACAGGAATTATATCCCTTATCAGCAAGATTAAAGGATATAAAATCACCCATGCCATAGAGTTGTGAAAACACCACATGCTGATGATTAGGTGAAATCTCCAATTCATTCATTAATAATGTAGCTAACTGATTACTGTACTCATTATGAGAAGCAATGCACACCGAAACTCTCTCTACATTTTCCAGACAAATTCTCATACCCTCATTATAGTCCTTATCCACTGCCTCCTTGGATTCATGAATAACGGAAGGTATTTCGTGGTCTTCTGCCCATTCATTTTCTTTCTCTATATAGGCTCCCCGAACTAATTTTACACCTAAAATATATTCTTCCTTTTTTGCTTCTTCAATAGCTTTTTTGAGGCAAGCCAATTTATCTGAACGATATAATTGATAGGTATTAAACACAATGGCAGATTCTTTGTTAAACTCAGCCATAAACTCCTTTACTAAAATATCGATCTCATCTTGCACCCAACTTTCCTCGGCATCCCAGTACACGGCTACTTTGTGCTCATGTGCATATGAACAAATTTCATGCATTCTACTTTTCATTCTAAGGAATGCTTGATCTTCTTTACGAGTTAACTCTTTCCCTTCCTGTCTCTTATGAAGAATGTCAAAATAACCAATACTTGAAACTTTACTGCAAACAACATTCGTGCTCTGTTTGCGACTAGCAAATTCAATAGCTCCCTTTGTTTTACTCAATGTAAGCTCAAAATCACGCGTTGAATTTTTGATCTCCACACCATAATTTAGACTAACATCAACTTTACGTTGTTGCAATAAATTAATTGTAGGAATACATTCCTTAAGGCTTTCTCCACCGCAGAATTGTTCGAAAATAATAGGTTTAACAAAGGGTCTAATTGGAAAATGAATAGCAATGGCAATCTTGGTCAAGGTTGTGCCAATATTGGTTAAGAATGAATTTCCAATTAATTGAAATACGCCTAATGCCTTTTTTAGTTTACGATTTGAATAGTGCGCATAAGCAATATTCGTATTTGCGAAAGAAATCTTTGTTGGTTTAGACGCCATTGATATAGTTATAATGTTCAAACATAATTTAATATATAAAATTGATTAAATAAATTTAATCTATTCATAATCAACTTTTGATATAGACAATTTTTTTGGTTTCAAAAAAGTCATCCTTAAAATACTGAGATATTTTTTGAACTTTTGCTTTAAAACCAATTTCTTTTAACTCTTCATCCAAATCTCCTCCTTTCAAAAAAAAGTATTCAACGCCTCTTGGATTCTTCAATTTTTTCGACCAATCCAATAGCTTCTTGCTAGGAGCAACGGCTCTGGAAACAATATAATGATAACTTCCCGTTAATTCCTCGACCCTGCTTTGTTCTGCAAGGACGTTGTCTAAAGCCAAGGCTTGAACAATTTCATTCACTACTTTAATTTTTTTACCTATACTATCGACTAAGTGAAACTTGCATTTAGGGTAATAAATAGCTAGTGGGATCCCTGGAAATCCTCCCCCAGTTCCAATATCCAAAACCCGTTTATCTCGTCCGAAACGCTTGAATTTTGTAATAGCTAGGGAATGGAGGAGATGCTTAGTCTCAAAAGCATCTATATCTTTTCTAGATATAACATTGATTTTTGCATTCCATTCTCGAATGAGCTGTCCTAAAATCTTGAATTGCTCCAACTGCTTTGCGCTGAGTTCGGGGAAATGACTTTCCAACATCCTTAGTATTTATCTTTATGACCTTCTAAAAGCTTCGCTAAAAAATCCTTTGCTCTTCTCAATCTAACTTTGACTGTTCCAAGCGGTAAGTTAAGCTTCTTAGAGATTTCCTCATATTTCAATTCTTCAAAGTAGTAGAGATGAATCAAGTCTTTATATTTATCATCCAAGGTGTTTATTACCTCACGCATGATGATACTTCGTTGACCTTTAAGCATGGTGGTTTCGGGATCAGCGTGGGTATCTACTAATGTTGAACTTATCTGCGCTCCACCTTCACCATCATCATCATAGATACTGACATCCAATGAGGTAGTAGCCAATCTACGCTTACGAAGATGGTCAATAGCGCTATTACTGGCAATACGAAATAACCAGGTAGAAAATGCGTAACTATTATCGTATTTATCTAAACTTTTAAAGGCTTTGGTGAATGCCTGCATAGTTAAATCTTCTGCATCATCCTTATTGCTAACCATTTTAAGAACAGTAAAGTAAACTGCCTTTTTATACTTATTCATTAAAGTAGCATAAGCTAACTGATCATTTCTCCTAAGAATTCTATCCACGAGATATAAATCAATAACTTTTTGATCAGCTCCAGCCATTATTTGCTTTTAGTGATTTTAGATGATTATAAACTAAAAAAATGACCCAAAAAGTATCCTGATAGATAACTCGAGGAATTAAATCAAGCATTTTGAGCACTTTTAAATTTTTATAGTTAAACATAATAAACAGAAACAACTTAGACAAATATAAACCTAAAACAATTAATAGATTTATTTTGGTGAAAAGCATCATTAACAAGGAAATGTAGAAAAGAAAGTTCAATCCGCCAAATCCGCCTATTAATAATATTTTGAAGTAATCATATTGTCGCGCAGTGCTATAATGTCGCTGTTTTTGCTTTATCCATTGTGAGAAACTTTCCGGAGGATGTGAGTAGACAAATGTCTCTGGATGTGTGCTAATCGCAGTATTTATATTGTTTGCAATTTTACCAATAATTAAATCATCATCTCCACTATGAGCCGTGTTACTCTCATCAAAAATTTCTTTACTTAACAAGAACTTTTTATAAGCCAAATTTCGTCCGACCCCCATATACGGCAGTCCTATCCTCGCAAAAGAAAGATACAAAAGTGCTGTAATTGTTGTTTCATACTGCACTAAATGATTAACAAATCCTGGACGGGTTTCATAAGGGCTATATCCCAGTACGATGTCTTTGCCTCTTGCCAATGGCTTTGTTACATGAAATAAATGATTAGGGCTATTGGGGTAGCAATCTGCATCGCTCAAAACCAAGTAATCATATTGAGCATTTTCTACTCCAACAGACAAAGGGAACCTTTTCCCTTTTAAAGCACTCGTTTGAGCGCGCTCAATATGCACAACCTTTAGTCTTTTTTCTTGCTTTTTCAAGTCATCTAAATATGCTTTAGAGCCATCAGTGGACTGATGATTTACTATAACCAACTCAAACTCGATCTGCTGCTGTTTTAACCATACAGGGATATTCTTCCGTAAATTTTCAAGTTCATTTTTTGCGCATATTATGATAGATACTCCCGATATGGCAACTTTTTGTTTAGGAAGTTCTTGTGGAAGGCTTAAACAACTAAATATTAAATAATAACTTAGCAGCCCAAAAAGTAATATTAGCGTAAAAACGAACAAAGGTATAGGCATGAAATTCAATTTGCAGCACAAAGATAAACTTTCAAAAGCAAGAGCGTGCACCATTCAAACAGATCATGGAATTATTGAAACACCTATTTTCATGCCTGTCGGAACTATTGGCAGTGTAAAAGCCGTGCATTTTAAAGAATTGGAAGAGCAAATAATGGCACAAATCATATTAGGGAATACCTATCATTTGTATTTGAGACCAGGATTAGACATTATAAAAAAAGCGGGAGGCTTACATAAATTCATTGGATGGAACAGACCTATCTTGACAGATAGTGGAGGTTATCAGGTATATTCATTGTCTGGAACTCGTAAAATTAAAGAGGAAGGAGTGAAGTTTCAATCCCACATAGATGGATCTAGGCATTTGTTTACTCCTGAGAATGTAATGGATACACAACGCGTCATCGGTGCTGACATTATTATGGCTTTTGATGAATGTACCCCATATCCTTGCGACTACAAGTATGCTAAAGATTCTATGCACATGACGCATCGGTGGCTGGATAGGTGTACCCAACGATTTGATGAAACATCCGGGATATATGATTACGAACAAACATTATTTCCTATCGTTCAGGGAAGTACTTATAAAGATTTAAGGATTCAAAGTGCTGAATACATAGCCGGAAAAAATAGAGAAGGTAATGCTATTGGTGGACTAAGTGTAGGTGAACCGGCAGAGGAAATGTATGCAATGACAGAAGTAGTTTGTGAGATTCTTCCAAGTGATAAACCCCGCTATTTAATGGGGGTTGGAACACCAGCAAATATCTTGGAAAATATAGCTTTAGGAATTGATATGTTTGATTGTGTCATGCCGACCCGAAATGCGAGAAACGGAATGTTGTTTACGAAGCATGGATTCATAAATATCAAGAATAGAAAATGGGCAGATGACTTTAGTCCAATTGATACGGAAAGTGGTTCTAGTACAAGCAAATACCACTCGAAAGCCTATCTGCGTCATTTATTTATTAGTGGCGAACGATTGGGTGGCCAAATAGCATCTATCCATAATTTAAGTTTTTATATGTGGTTAGTTGGAGAAGCACGAAAGCAGATTATCGCAGGAAGCTTTTCAAGTTGGAAAGATAAAATGGTCAAGCAAGTAAGTACTAGATTGTAAAAAAAATAGTTTATTAAATAAGTTACCATTCATTGAAGAAAATCGACCGCTATATTATTAAGAAATTTCTAGGGACATTCTTTTTCATTCTAATGTTATTAGTCATGATTGCTGTGGTCATTGATTTATCTGAAAAGATCGATAATTTCATAAAGAGTGAAGCAAGTTGGGGAATGATTTTCTCTCAATACTATTTAAACTTTATTCCCCATATTTCAGCCTTATTGGGACCATTTTTTGTCTTAGTCGCGGTAGTTTTTTTTACTGCTCAATTAGCAGCACGATCCGAGATTATTGCAATGACTAGCGGAGGCGTGAGTTTCTATCGATTAATGCTGCCTTACTTTATTGGTGCTAGTATTCTAGGTGGTATTTTGTTTTACTCGAATCATTATCTTGTTCCAAATGCAAATAAAAATCGTCTAGCTTTTGAATGGGAATATTTAACTTCTTGGAAAAATTACTGGTTGAAGAATGTTCATCGAAAATTAGATGAGCACACTTATTTGTATTTTTCACGCTTCACCACAGAGACAAATACTGGACTCAAAATGAGTTTAGAGCATATTGAGAATAATCAGTTAACCTATAAGTTAAATTCTGACAAAGCAATTTGGATCGATTCTCTTCAATCTTGGCGAATACAAACATATACCATAAGGACTTTTGAAAATGGAGCGGAAAAAATCATCTTTGGAAACACCATGGATACGGTTTTAAACTTTTCTCCAAAAAATTTAGATGTCAAAGTATCTTCGAAGGATGAAATGACCACTCCGGAGCTCAAGGCATATATTCAAACCTTACGCGATGCTGGACAAAACAACATTGTATATTACTCCTTAGAGTTACACCGACGCACAGCCTCCGTTTTTAGCTTGATTATTCTAACGATAATAGGTTATTCGCTAGCTTCCCGCAAAGTGCGAGGAGGATTAGGCTTGCATATCGTCACCGCGATTGTTTTAGCAGGACTCTATGAGTTGACCGCAAAATTTTCAACCACTTATACCACCAATGCAGGATTAGATGCCTTTTGGGGGATATGGATACCCAACTTTATTTTTATTGCAATAGGGGTAATCTTCGTGCGTCTCGCACAAAAGTAGAATTAACTGGTTTAGAAAGGAGTTGAATTATTGGAATCATCATTCCCTTCTTCCGGATCGTTCATTCTTGAACCCTTTGTAATGGTATTGTTGTAATCTTCCGGCAATTCCATAAATTGAGTATCAAGATTGACAAATTTGGCAAAATTAGAAACAAATCTAAGCTTGACTGTGCGCAAGGCACCATGCCTATTCTTAGCCACAATTACTTCAGCTATCCCTCTGCAATCCTGATTATCCTCATCTTCCGTAATACCATAATAGTCTGGTCGATACAAGAACATTACCATGTCTGCATCCTGCTCAATTGCCCCAGACTCCCTTAAATCAGACAACATAGGTCTTTTTGTCCCGCCCCTTGTTTCGACCGCTCTACTTAGCTGAGACAAGGCTATAACAGGTATATTTAGTTCTTTGGCAATACCTTTCAATGATCTAGAGATATAAGAAATCTCTTGTTCTCTATTACCATTCCCCTTTCCATCATGTGCACCAGTCATAAGTTGAAGATAATCGATGACAATCATTGAGATATCATTCTTAGCCTTAAGTCGTCTGCACTTTGCACGTAATTCAAACACGCCAATAGCAGGAGTGTCATCTACATAAAGAGGGGCATTTTGGAGGGTATCAATGTTTTTTGTAAGGTGTTTCCATTCCCTTTCCAGCAGTGTGCCTTTTCTCAACTTATCCGAATCAATTTCAGTTTCCATTGAAATCAATCTACTAACCAATTGGTTGGATGACATTTCCAAAGAAAAGAATGCAACCGGTTTTTCTAAATCAACAGAAGCATTCCTGGCCAAGGCTAAAGTAAAAGCCGTTTTCCCCATACCTGGACGAGCAGCCAAAATAATCAAATCTGATTTTTGCCATCCAGCAGTCAATCTATCTAATTCGGTAAAACCAGAACCTACCCCAGTGAGCACATCTCCATCGACCGCTCTTAGTCTTCGTTGTTCAATCTCTTCTAACTCCTCTAAGAGTATAGAACTAATTTTTTCCGTATTTTTCTTCATATTGTTCTCACTAAGTTCGAACAACTCACCCTCTACTTTATCTAATAAATCGAATACATCAACTGTGTCATCGTAAGCATCTTTAAGCGTTTCTCCACTAACATTAATCAATTCTCTTTGTAAGTGTTTCTGTGCAATAATTCTGGCATGAAACTCAATATTGGCTGAAGAGGAAACCTTATTGGTTAAAGATGCAATAAAATATGAACCACCAACCATATCGAGGTCGCCAGTTAATTTCAATTTTTCATTTACCGTAAGAATATCAATGGGCTGATTTTCCTCGTAGAGCTTTTGCATAGCTCTAAAAATTTTAAGGTGTGCATCTACATAAAAACTCTCTGGCTTGATTATGTCTACCACTTTATCAAATGCCTCTACTTCTAGCATTACAGCCCCCAAAACTGCTTCTTCTAAATCTCTAGCTTGAGGAAGAATTTTAGCATTTTCCAAACCATCAACTGATTTCTTATCTCTACCCTTTTTTATGGCTTCGTTTAATCGTTTGTTAAAGTCTTGATTTTCTTTCATGGTTTTTTGCTTAGAATAAAAGAATGAATTGAATCACTAATTGATTCAATAAAATTAGAACTTATTCTCCCAGGTTTCTAATAAAGTTAGAAACAAAAGAGTACACATGCAACGTTAATAAAAATATGGAAATGTGGAAAAAAAGTTAGGGTAAATTAAAGGGAATTATTTTTGTAGCAAAAGTCAATTTAACTTTTTCCTTCCCGAAATGAAAAAGTAATACCCCACAATAGCAGGTATTATTATATTAACTATCCAAATAGTAAAAACTGCGAGAACCATTCCCAATTCATTCGAAGAATGCCGACTTAAAATCAGTACCAAAGTATTTCCTTTTACACCCAAGTCGATAAATGGAACAGATGGGAACAAGGTATGAACCACTAACATAGACCCAACTGCAGAGAACAAAACTTCATAAGGCAAATCAACACCAAAAAAATAAAGCAAATAGACATATTGCGAAACGTAAACCAAGTATCTAAATAGGGTGACGACTAAAATTAACAACAGTTTCAACCTCGGGACATCATATTCAATAGGATATTTAATCGTTATTTTATTCAAAAATCCAAATCTGGAAACTTTAGATAGCACCCATTTTAAATTAAAATAAACCAAACTTGAAGTAACAATAATACTCAAGGCGAATGGGATGGTATATATGTCCAAAGACTTTAGATCTGCATAATGCATGATTGTTCGCCCTCCCATATATACACCGAAACTAAAGGTGACAATAAACTGGGCTAAACCACCCCAATATCCTGCAGTTAAGGACCTCGATCGAGATTCTTTTGGCATCCGCTTTAATCGACCTAAAAATTCTCCTACTCGGTTAGGAGAAATAAAACCAAAAAAACTTCCACAAAGCATACTTTTTAAAGCATCCCCAATGTCAAAATCAGGAAGGAATTCATTCACAAACATTCTCCACTTGGTACTTTCTAGAAAGATATTAACAGGCATCAATAATAGAGCGGCAAGAAGGAAGGGGAACTGCCTCCAACTAAAACTTTCCTGAAATTTCTCTATTAAATTAAATTCAGAAGATCTTGAATCAATTTGCCAATAAATAAGACCAAACAATACCACAAAGAGTATTACCTTTAATAGATTAGATATTACATTATGTAAATTAGGTGATTTCAAGCTTTAAGGGGGTTCTCGCCTAAAGATAAATATTCTTATCAATTAAATCTAGGTATGTCAGAGAATGAAACTATTATCTTAGGAATTGATCCAGGTACAAACATATTTGGATATGGGGTTATTCGGATTCGAAATAAGCAAATTGAATTAATCGCATTAGGCAGTGTCAACCTCAGTAAATACAGTAATCACCAATTGAAAATTAAATATATTTTTGAACGGGTGCAATATATAGTAGATGAATATAAACCTGATTTATGTGCAATTGAAGCACCTTTTTTTGGAAAGAATGTTCAGTCTATGCTAAAATTAGGTCGAGCTCAAGGCGTAAGCATGGCTGCGGTTTTAACCCGTGATATCCCGATTGAAGAATACGCTCCCCGTAAAATTAAACAGGCAATTACGGGCAATGGCAATGCAAGTAAGGAACAAGTGGCTTCCATGCTACAAAGTGTCTGTAAGTTTAAGGAGATGCCAAAAAATTTGGATGCTACCGATGGATTAGCCGTAGCAGTTTGTCATTATTTTCAAACTTCAGGTAGAATCAATACTTCAAAATCAAGTAAAGGTTGGGAAGGATTTATTAAAGACAACCCAGGAAGAGTTAAATCCTAATTATTTAAATCATATGCCTTTGAAATCTCCATGGCTATGGCTTGCATTTCTTCCGCGCTCACAATCAATTTAGGCTTTGAAAAATTAAGGTCACCAATACTATTGATGGGTACCAAATGAATATGGGTATGAGGAACTTCCAATCCAATTACTGCCACACCAATTCTCTCACAAGTAATCACTTCCTTGATTGCTATTGATACTCGTTTGGCAAAAAGTTGTAAGGATTGAAACAAGTCATCATCCAAATCAAAAATATAATCTACTTCTTTTTTTGGAATGACAAGCGTATGGCCCATAGTCAATGGATTGATGTCCAAAAAAGCGCAGCAATCTGCTGTTTCCGCAATTTTATAAGATGGGATTTCCCCCTCAACAATACGGGTAAAAATACTCATTTAGAAACTAATTGAGATTATTTCAAACTCAACACTTCCTGCAGGAACTTGAATATTAGCTATATCTCCTTCCTTCTTCCCAAGTAATCCTCTACCTATGGGTGAGTCCACAGATATCTTATTTAGCGACAAATCCGCTTCAGGTCCAGCCACTATTTGATAAGAAAACTCTTTATTCATTTTCACATTACGCACTTTCACCTTACTCATTAAAACAACCTTAGAAGTATCTAATTGGGACTCATCTAAAATCCGAGCTCTAGCGAATGAATCATTTAACTCAGCTATTTTCTTCTCCAACAAGCCCTGAGCCTCTTTAGCCGCATCATATTCTGCATTCTCAGATAAATCACCCTTCTCTCTTGCCTCAGCTATTGCTTGAGCTGCTTCAGCTCTACCTTTAGTTTTTAAAATATGTAATTCAGCTTTTAGCTTCTCAAAACCTTCCTTTGACAAATATATATAACTCATAGTGCAAGTAATTTAAAAAACAAAAACGTTTCTACCCGAGGTAGAAACGCTTCATAATTTGTAAAATTAATATTTTATTAGTTAATCGAAAGCTCTACTCTTCTATTTTGAGCTCTTCCCTCTTCTGCATCATTCTCTGCTATTGGATCAGCTTCACCATAACCCTTTGCTTTCATTCTATCGCTATCGATACCTTTTCCTTTAAGGTAGGTTTTAACAGCAAAAGCTCTTTCTCTAGATAACTGCAAATTGTCATCATCATTACCTACGTTATCCGTGTAGGCTGAAATATTTAAGAATGCTTTTTCCTTATCCTTCATTAAATCAGCTAATTGATTTAATACGGCTTCAGACTCCTCTGTTAGTTCATCACTACCGGTTTCAAAATTAATAGAAGCTGCTACTGACTCTATCAAGGCAGTTTCACTTTTTGAAAGTTTAACTGATTTTCCTTTCTTCTTTTTCTCAGAATCCATCGCATCCTTACCATCCTCCTCATCTCCACAAGGATCTTCCCCTTCTCCTAGAGCAAAACGAAGACCAACGCTGTGTGTGCCTCCAAAAGGATCAGAGGTTCTGTAAGAATAATCAATCCCCATCGATGGACCATTTTCCTTAAATGGAACTTCAATAGACATCCCAGCAGAAATTCCTGTATAAGCACTCGTTCTTTGATCAGGTTGCAGTAAGCCTGGTTCGTAGCGATATCCACCTCTTACCATGAACACTTCCTTGAAAGCATACTCAGCACCTCCACCAAAATTATCTTTACCATAAGTGTTTGAAGTAAACTGACCGGTTAGGGTAAGTCGATGCAAATTATAAGCACCTGCACATTTAAAATCAGGTCCCATCCAGAAATCATAAGACGCACCAATAGTTAACTGAGCAGGTAATTCATATTTCTGTGTAACTGCTGACTGTGTCCCATCAAACTCGTTTCCCCCTCTGACACCTCTAAACGTAAAACCGTCACCACTATATTTCATTGGTGTTCCAAGGTTTCTGATACTAACTCCGAAGCGCAAATTTTCTTTTTTGCCAAGAATGTATTGCAAACCCGCATCTAGTGCAAATCCCATTGAACGAATATTCTCTATACTTTCCGAAATCAAACGGATTGTGGCTCCACCATATATTCTATTGGAAAATGTACGAGCGAAAGTTACACCCAAATTTAAGTATCTTGGCTTAAATGTGCCCAAACCATTATTGGGATCTGGATTTGACTCAGTAGTTCTAAAGAAATCACCAGTATTTAGTGACATCAGTTCTAAACCGATAACATTATCTGCTCCAAGTTTACCAGCGAAACCTGCTTGAGTAACCTGAGTTTGAGATCCTTGAAACCAAAGTGTTTGAGCAAGAACAACATCCATTTTCCTTACATGAGCTAATCCAGCAGGATTCAAACGCATGGATTCTACTCCCGTAATTCTAGCTGTATACATATCCCAGAATCCAGTAGAGCGTGGCCATCCATTTATCAGCAATTGGTATGCGCCATTTTCTCCTATACGGTCAGGGTTTCCTGCAAAAACATTAGTAGAAATTAAAGCTAATACTACAATTAAAAATCTTTTCATATTACTATTTTAAAAAAGTTTAAATCTATTTAGAAGTTACTTACATCTGTTGGTCTCATGAATACAGCAGCTTTAACTACCTCTTCACCCAATTCAAAACCGTCGATATGGATAATATACGACCCACTTCCAATTGGAATTCTCTGAGAATTATTCAAATCCCATGAGATTGAGTTATCCAAATTAATTCCTGAGTTAGTTGGTTGACCATCCGACAATTCTTGACGGTTTGAAGAAGTACTTGATGAAGCGCCTACTGCTCTATCAAATTGTCGCACTAATTTACCATCCAAAGTAAATATGCTAACTATACATCTATCTGGCAATCCAATAATTTTCACCTCACTATCTACTTGATTTTGCTCATAGGTAGAAAATGCATAGTAAGGATTAGGTACTACTCGAATATTACTTAATACGGACTCTGCCAATTCCGTTTGATTTTCTAAAGGAGATAAACCTTCCGTACTAAATCTATATCGCGGTAGGCTTGCATTCCCATCTACAGTAGATGTTTCTGATGTTGCAAAGGCAGTAAACGGTCTATCAACATTAATATCAATTCTTGCTTTTGTAGGAATATCGGTTGGATTAATAAATGTATATTCCTCATTTACCAAAGGAATGAAAGTATACATTATATCTTCATACACATCTGCAATAGCCGATGGAATTTGTTGATTTGGAGCAGTGTTAATCGAATTTGAAGTCAAGGCAGTGTATGCCGCTGCACCATTATCATATCTTGTATTAAAAACGTAAACATAATGCTTACCCCCCCAAATTGGATTTTTGTAGGAAGCATCCAAACCTGGAACTGGTGTATTAGCATCCTCAACATCGCTTGTAGGATTCCATATTTGATCAGCACCTCTGTAAGCTGATAATTCAGAGGATTCTCCAAACGCTATATTCAAACGCTCTCCAGTTTCTAAGTTTATTGCATAACCTGGGAATTTACCAATGGATGGACCAGAGGCATTATCTGCACGCAGCATACCTTTAGGTACATTTTGATTGGTGAAATCTACTCGATCTCCTGTTTCAAAAACAACGCAATCCGACCACTCCGCTGGATTATTCGAAAATACTACAGTAACACTTCTCAACTCATCCAATGTATTTACAGGATTTTTTACTTCATTAGTAATACCTGAAACATCCCAAATATCCCAACGGAAGGCTGGACCAAATAAATACTCAGGTCGACCTTCTGCAACTACGGGAGGATTTCCAACACTTGGGTTAGCATAATTAGAAGCCAAGCAATACGGAGCTATAGATCCATCCAACAAACTGGTACCATACAAAGAGGGAGTAGTGGATGTAGATGGGTCATAAAAAACGGTATCTAAACCTCCTGACAACTCATCATATTGATGAGAATCGAAAATACCTGGAAAAGTAGCACCTATACCTGAACCATCTCTTATCCAGTTAGTTGGTGTTGGGAAGCCTTCATCCTTTATATTACTCAACCATTTTTTTGTAGGATCGTCAAAAGTAAGTAAACTAGATATTGGTGAATATACACCTGCACCATTTCTTAAGTTAATATTACTAGCGGCCGGAAGATTAACATTTACCGAAATTCCGTATTCCGATATCACCTGTTCGTATTGCCTATCAAAGCTCCTCTCAGCAAAAATGGTATCAATTGGAGTTCCTTGATTATTTCTTACATATATCTTCCAATAACTACTATCCGCGAAACTAGTAGAAGGGGCATAAGTGAAAGTTGTATCTAAACCGATAATAGTATCCACTGATAACTCATAAGATTCGAATACCAATTCAAAGTCTACTTCTTGCAATTTTAGAGGATCTATTACTTTTGCTTTGATTGGATCAAAGCCTAACTGGTACTCTATAATATCTTCAAAGTAAAATGGTGGCTCGAGAATAGCTTGTTCACTTGCTTCTGACAAGCGAATGGCAACGCCGCCATTTCCTTCACCCTCGTATCTAAACACGGATAAGGCGTCTCCTGCTTCAGCTTGAAGAATTGTACCTCCATTCCGTGAATCAATTTGGTGAGGAATTGCAGAATAAATTTTAAAGTTCCCTCTACCTTGCTTAAATATTTCTAATTCAGGTAAGGTAGGGATAATAGGAAAAGGATTATACTCAGTAGTAGCATACGCAACCGCTGCAAAATAGTATTTTTTATTGTTTACTAAGAATTTTTCACCTGTTGCAAATGCATCTTCAGAAATAATTAAGTTTCTAGATATCCCTTCATTTCCTCCAGACACTCTTAGAATCGCATTATAGAATCCAACACCATTATCTGTATAATCGTATATTTCATCCAAATCATCTTTTAAATCAGCTTGAAAAATTAACTTAGCCTGACCGTCATCGTTTAAATCCTGAGCGGTAACTTTATCATTTTTCAATTGATATACTAAATATCCTTGAAATCTATACAATGAATCATTACCAGCAGCACCATTATCAGGCAAAGCATGCGGCTCACTGTAGGATTCTCCAAAATTGTTCGAACTTGGCTCGTTGAGTAAGTTAATTACTAATTCGTTTGGCAATTCACGAATAGCTAGACTTGGAGCATCTGGACCATCAATTATATCAAAATTGTTATCAAACAAGTTTTGTGCTAAATCATCCGCTATTCCCAGTTCTTTTTCTATATCAGGTGTTCCGTCATAATTATCGGGAAATACAGTAAGAGCACCTATAGAAATCCGTTGAGGATCACCTGGCTGCAATGTAAAAGGCCCTGAATTTTGCACAAATCTATAATCATCACCGGTTAATTGAGCTGTCTGAGCGATTGACCATTCAGCAGGATTGTTCGGATTTCCTGAAAGACAATAATTGGTTGGGTTGGGTCCACCTACTCCATTTCCGCCGAAAGTAATTGGAGAACCATCTTTCCATTTTCCTGTTTGGAAATTTCTAAATTCTGGAGCATCATCCGGATCTTGCTGTATTGTTGGACCACTATTGATAAAGAAAACAAATGAGGATAAACCTAACTGGTTCCCATTATCATCCAAAGGTCCTTCAAAATAATCGATACCCAAAATAGGTGGATTAGCACCATATTGCAAATCAACCGCATTTTGATTATAAATGTATCCCATTTCTCGAGTTGTATCACAACCCACCATATCATCAGAGTAATCTCCCATATCTGGATCTACAAAAACTCCCATGTAGGTTTCGAATAACGGGTTTGGCGATTTTTTAATTATTTCAAAAGTATAGAAAGTCATGTCATTTAAGGCATCTGCAGTTTGATAAGCAAATGCTAAGCAATTTACTTGAACACCCATCGGGGTGCCTCCTGTACGACCATGGATGTTCCCATTGTCGTTGATTACCCAGAAAATCATTTGATCTGCGAAATTTTCAGTCAACACACCATTATCGGAAACACCAATAATAGGAAAATCACCTTTTGTAGGGTCATAAATATCATTACCATCAACATCAAAAAATGGCGCTAAAGAACCTTCGTTGAAATATTTATCAGTTTCATTCTCCAAGTAATATGGATTTCCTTTACCTGGCCATCTTAAAATTTGCAAGGGATCACTGTTTGGATCTCCTTGATCTTTCAAAGCCAAAATATCAGATTTAGTAACCGTGTTACCTCCAGTAAAAAGACCTCTCATTCTGTTGATATCCGGCCCATAAACTTTAAAATGCTCATCATACGCTGCACATTGATCAAATGATACCTCTCCGAAATTACCATACAACGGGCCTGTAAAAAAGTCATGTCCTTGATTTCTGTATGTTTGCGCAGCACATTGTAGGTTCCCACCATTATCTAAACCTGTAAACCATAACGCTCCGGCAAATAAGGCATTGATTGGAGTTGCTCCAGAAGCTGGATCTACCTTCGGGATTTCGTATCGGGCTGTTTCAACACCATCCCACCAAAAATCTCCACCACCCAAAATTCTTGCTCTCACATTATTGATATCTAAATCAATTTGCGAGGTTGAAGGTGAACAATCAAAAACACCTGTTTTACCTCCACCGTTTGCACCATTATTCGAGCTATTTCCAACAATATGTCTTTCTGCACTAGCAAAGTTTGCTATGCTTAATGCTAAAACTAAATACACTAATTTTCTCATGTCTTTATCTTCTTAAATATTAAAAGTTAACCGATGCTCCCAAGTAAATTCTTCTTGGAGCGGTGTAGTTACTCGGTGAATTAATCGTTGCGTTGTATAAATCTCTGTATGAAGTTGGGGAGACAGCCGCATCAGTAGCTAATTGGCCTAGTGAACTGTCTAACCATCCATCATCGCCAGCTGAACCTGTATATCGGTATACGTTCAATACATTTGCTGTTCCAATAATATTATCAATCCAGAGGTATACATCAAAGTATAGTTTCTTCCCTTGTTTGTCCTCATTGCTTTTAGCCAACTCAAGAGTAAATGATTTACTAATTTTTAAATCTGCTCTAAAATTCCAACCAATTCTGGATCCATTAATATATCCAAGAGTTGTCTTTCTTGAACCCGTAACAAGCCCATCGGCTGTTGGATTTTCTTGCCTTGTATAAGGAGTACCTGAACGAGCTTGAGCAAGAACATTAACACCAAAATTTGAAAGAATTTGCTTTCCTTTTTTAGTGACAGGACCGGTGTAATCTTTTCCATCGCTGAATCGGTAGTCAAAAGAGACATTCATCGAGTGACGAGAATCAAAATCCAACGGATTCACTGACCGGAAGTTTGATCCTGAGTTCCTAACCACTTGCAACTGCGTTCCATCACTACTACCTGTTCCTTCAGCGAACTGTAAGGTGTAGTTAGCTGTAATTCTAATGTTTTTAGTTCTTCTTAGGTCATATCCAAACTCAAATCCTTTGGTGTTACCAAAATCAATATTATCAAATGTATAATACAGATTACCTTGAGCACCATTCACTCCATCCAATCGTCTTACCTGTATTTGATCTTTAAACTCTTTATAATAAGCAGTGAATGTAATTGCTGAAGATGCTGAAACTTTTTGCTTGAATCCTAATTGAAAATCTACAGTAGTTTCTGGTCTTAAATTTGGATTATTAATTGTACTACCGCCTATTTGATCGAAGAAGTAATAATCCATAGGACTTCCTATTGACCTATTCACTAGAAATCCACCACTTACTCTCGACTGAGGTGTTTGTGAAAGAACATCATAGTGAGCAAAGAATAAGGCATTATCCGTGATATTAAATGAAAATTGAAGACGAGGCATAAAAACATAAGCAGCTTTGTAATCTTCAAATGCTAAGTCTAAGCGATAATCTTCATCTCTAGTGTTGTCTCCCTGCTCCTCAGACTTAACCGGCACAGCTTGACTAGAACCTAAAGAGTTGTAATTTCTAACTTGCACACCTTCACTATCATAGAATGTATTGCCATCTCGATATCCGACAATTGAGCCCCCTGTCGTTCCATCGCTTGTGTAGACCGCATAGTCATCACCAATGTTAGCAGGTTTGCTTTCCGATCCAAAATCTGAAGCGGTCAATGAACCAAAAACAGAATAAGGGTCTTGTAAGACCTTTTGATTTGCATCATATCTATCCACTCTGAAGCCGAGCCTAAATGTAAGATCCTTCAATTGGAATTTATCCTCGATGTATCCAGCAGCGTATATCGGTGTAAACGGCGCAACCGGTCTTGTTTTGACTCCATTTTCATCCGTCTTATTCCAGAAGTCTTCAAAACTTACATTTCCTGATGTTCTGTTACCATATACATCATAACCTCGATAACTACGTCCAACGGGTGTAGTTCCATTGTACAAAACCCCGATTAGCTCATCAGGGCTAAAATAGTTAATATCAAATGCTTCCAAAGGAAAACTAGATACATTTATAAATTCATTATCAGCTACACCATTTGCTGCCCTGAAATTTTCATCAAAATACGATTGAACACGATCTCCATCTTCATTAAACGGTACGCTTTCATATTCATAGAAAATTGAATCACTAAAATAAACTGGCGCTCCTGCAACAGGCGTAAGTACCCCGTTGTTGTAGAAAAAAGGATTGTCTGTATCAAATTCTAAATGATTATTCACATTGGCATTGGCTGCATCCCATAGCGAGAGCGGAGAAACCGCATATTTTCTCATCACTCTGTGTTCATACTCCACACCAAAAGTAAGTGAATGCTTGTTTCTACTTTCCGCACCTGGCTTCAAAATATCAAAACCTGAGTTAATTTGAAATCTATATTTCTCGTCATCATTATCAGTTCCAGTTCCATTATATTGGCGACCTGTGTTATACCAAATATTGTAAGGGATTTCAGCTCTTTCTCCATTTACTAGTGATTGAGTGGCTTGCAAATCAGCAATACCTCCTGCTACATAATTCTGTCCATTTGCACCCGGAGTACCTAGTAAATCATAATAAGCAGAAGTGAAATTCGCTCCTTGTTGATTAACATCACTTGGAGTAAAATAAACAGCCGTATCAGAATAATTGCTCAATTCCCAAAATTCTTCATCCGCATTTGGAGAGAAAACCGGTGCTCTATCTACATCAAACTTCCCAATATATCCATAAGCCCAATAATCGTCACCATGACTATCATCTTCATATTCCCTTTTATATTTTTCGAAATCAAATTGCAATTGATAAAAGGCATTTTGAATAGCTCCTTGTCTTTGACCTTCTTCTAAATTTTTATTGAAGTTTTGAGTGAATCGAATGAATGTTTTGTAATTCTGCTCGATATATAATGGGTTATTTTCAAAGTTCAATAAAGAATATTGCTCAATCCATCTATGGTAATATTTGTAATCCATATTTCCCCCAATAGCCAAATATTTACCATTTCCTAGTCTAAAATCTAATTTACCATTAAACCTTGCTTGATTATCTACTGTATTTCTTTTTATATTATTTACCTCTAAAGAGTCAAATGTTAGTTGCTCCGATCTTACAATTAAGTTACCCTCTTCATTGAGCGCTAATGGAGTTTCTTGAAGACTTGTAAACAAATCATCTTTCACTTTATACATATCTACAGCAGCAGGCCTCGAATCTTTTTGTCTTTGGTATTCTCCATTCAATGAGTAACCAATAACTGTTTGACCAGCACCATTTTTAACTAAGGGACCAGATAAATTAACATTCACAAGATCAAACCTCCACCTATCCAAAGATGACTGAGCTTCCACTCCACCTGTGAGTTTCTTAGCTCCCCCTTTCGTAGAAATATTAATTACTCCAGAAGTTGAATTACCAAACTTAGCGGATACACCACCGGTAATAATATCTATTTGTTCAACAGCAGAAACAGGAAGATTCACGTTACCACTCACACGAATTCCATCTACATAATAAACTACAGCATCGCCTCTACCCCCTCTAATATTAATTCCGCCTCCTTTATCTGATTGTTGAACACCGGCAGTGGTTGATGCGATATTCTGTATATTTCTTGTAGGCAAATCAGCAATATCCTCTGCAGTAACTGTATTTTTGGATGAGGTTTCACCTGCATCAATTAATGGCACCTTGTATTGAATCACCACCACTTCTTCTATTATTTGTTCTGAAGGCGATAATTTTTTGTCCATATAAGTGGTCTGATCATTCTTAACTACAACTCCCACTTCACGAATGGTCGTGTATCCTATATTGGAAAACTGCACATCATACTTTCCAGGACTTAAGGGTTTAACTGAATAAAACCCATCAAAATCGGTAGTAGCACCAACTCCTGTAGGCGAACCATTCTCAACAATTGCAACCGATGCAAATGGAACACCTTCGCCATTCTCATCCGTAATCTTACCACTAATCTCTCCACTCTGGGCAAACAGGCCTAAGGAAAGAAAGGAAAACATGAGTACTAAAAAATAATTTTTCTGCATATTAGATTGTTTAACATTATTTTAACAACACGCCAAAGTTAAATAAATTTCTAAGAAACAAAACCCATTTATTTGTCAAAGTTTTTAAGTTTTATTAACAGTTTTAATAAAGAACAATTTTTAAGGTAATGCGGCAAGAATTTTTTGGCTTAAAATTTCGGCCAATCTAATTTTTGATTGTCTTGTCCATCCGGCAACATGCGTAGAGAGTATAACGCACCCTGATAGGTTAAATGCATTGATATAAGCCTTCTCTTCAGCAGAATAGCTTTGGATTTTTTCATTATCAAAAACATCCAAACAAGCACCTTTTATTTTTGAACTTCCCAAGGCCTTCAACAAGGCATCCTTGCAAACAACTTTTCCTCTTGAAGTATTTATCAGGTAAAAATCCTTTTTCATCTTATCCACAAAAGAATCATTCAAATAGTGGTGTGTTTCTTTATTATAAGGCACGTGAAAGGAAATAATATCTGCTTTTTCTTGAAGCTCATCTAGACATACTCCTCTTGCAAAATCATTAATTTCAATGTTTGCATATTTATCATAAAATAAAGTCTCCACGCCAAAACCACTTATTTTTTTTGCTAAAGCTTGTCCAGTATTTCCAAAGCCAATAATACCAACCGTCTTCCCCATTAACTCCTCTCCTCTATTTGCTTCTCTATCCCAGTTAAATTTTACCACATCACGGTGGGCTCGATTTAAGTTATTGAACAAGGCGAGTAACATGCCTATGGCATGCTCTGCTACTGCATCCCGATTTCCCTCTGGCGAATTAATAACGAGCACTCCGCTTTTTTCTGCTGCCTTCAGATCTATTATTTCCAATCCGCTTCCCAATCGACCAATGACTTGAAGTCTCGACGCTTTATTCAAAAAGTTTTTTTCGATTATTATTTTGCTATTGATAACCAAGATTTCAAAGTCCTTAATCATGGACTCTACTTCTTTTTGGTTTATTTTCGGTAAATAAGTACATGAGATTCCTGCCTTGTCAAATTTATCCAACAACATGGAGTGAACATGATCAGTGATGAGTGCTTTCATTAATTATATAATTCTAAGATGTTTGCCAAATTAATCAAACCATCTAGAGAAACTTGTTCTGGACGAAGATTAAAAACTTCAAGCGCCTTCACCTCGTCATTTTTAATAAATTGTTTCAAACTATTTCTCAAGGTTTTGCGTCTTTGATTAAATGCAAGTTTTACCATAGTTTTAAAAAAGACTGGGTTTACCGCGAAGTCTGTTTTTCTTCTTTTCATTACCATAACTCCACTCATAACTTTTGGAGGAGGATTAAAGGCTTCTCTTGGCACGTCAAAAAGATAAGTAGTTTCGTAAAATAATTGAGTAAGCACGCTTATAATACCAAAATCCTTACTCCCCTCTTTTGCACAAATTCTTCGAGCCATCTCTTTTTGAAACATTCCTAGCATTATGGGAACGGTTTCTTTATTATCAATGATCTTGAAAACAATTTGGGAAGATATATTGTACGGGAAATTGCCAACTACGGCAAAGGGCTCATCAAAAAATTCTACCAAAGACGCCTGTAAAAAGTCTGCCTGAATAATCTCATCCTGCAAAGCAGAAAATTCATGCTTTAGATGCTTTACCCAACGAGAATCAAACTCAACTAATTTATATTTCTTTTGGTCCTTTAAATAAGCACTCAATGCACCAGCACCTGGCCCAACCTCCAACAAAGGCAGGCCCTGCGTATTTTCCAAAATAGATTGATAAATTTGGGTTAAAACGTAATCGTCTTTCAAGAAGTGTTGCCCTAATGATTTATTTAAATGGATGTGCTTATGTTTTGCCAAGTATTCTTATTTAGGTGACAAATATTGCTATTTTTGCAGACTATTTAAGGATTTCTATGGAACATTTTAGCATAAGCAACAAATTAGACAGTAAATCGGCGAACACTATTTATTTTCTTTCAAACCTGAAAGCAAAAAATAATCTAGATGCATATCAAGTTAAAGCAATTAAATCAGCCAAGGACAAAAACTTCTTTCACTTTACCAATGAAAAGGGTACGACGGTAATTATTAAAGCTGAAGAGCAATTGGAAAAGTGCAGAAAAAGTGGTGAGCAGTTATACAAATTGGCAAGTGGATTAGCCCTCCAAAATTGGAATATAAACTCTACAGCGAGTAAGGAAGGGCTTTTTGCTTTTTTAGAGGGTATAGGACTCGCTTCGTATGCATTTGAGAAATACAAAGCCAAAAAAATAGCAAAAAAGATAAACCTTCACACAACTGATATTGGGAAAGCTGACATGGATGAATTAGTCCATATTGTAGCATCAACTTGCGTTGCACGAACTTTGGTCAATGAGCCACATAGTTTCCTCAATGCTCAACAATATTCGAAAGAAATCAAGCGCTTAGGGAAAGAATATGGGTTTAATTTAAAAGTATGGGGCAAAGAGCGAATTATAAAAGAAAAAATGGGAGGAATACTTGGTGTGAATAAAGGAAGTATTCAGGAACCAACATTTAATATCCTTGAATACAAATCAAGCAAAGCTGTTAACAGCCAACCTATTGTCCTTGTAGGGAAAGGAGTCATGTATGATACCGGAGGACTCAGCCTTAAGCCTACGGCTAACAGCATGGATATGATGAAGAGCGACATGGGTGGTTCTGCTGCTGTTGTTGGTGCATTTTGCGCCATTGCCGGACAAACCCTGCCGATACATGTTATCGGTTTGATACCTGCTACAGATAATCGTCCAGGCCTAGATGCGATTGCACCCGGGGATGTACTTACCATGTATAGTGGGAAAACGGTCGAGGTTTTAAATACCGATGCCGAAGGCAGGTTGGTGCTTGCTGATGCCTTACACTATGCAAAAAAACTAAAACCCGAATTCGTAATTGACTTGGCCACCTTAACAGGAGCTGCAGCTAGAGCAATAGGACCTGCCGGAGTAGCTTGTATGGGTAATGCCTCAGATACACTGAAAAATCAGTTAAAACAAAGCGGTGAAGCTGTTCATGAACGTTTGGTTGAGTTTCCGATGTGGGAAGAATACGAGGCCATGCTTAAATCTGAAATAGCAGACATCAATAACCTAGGTGGAGCTTTTGCTGGCCAAACAACCGCTGGAATGTTTTTACAGCACTTCGTTGACTATCCATGGATGCATATTGATATTGCAGGAGCTGCGTTTTTGAAATCAGCAGACTCTTACAGAGGAAAAAATGGAACAGGAGTAGGAGTTCGTTTACTTTACAATTTCATTAAGAATAGAACCAAGAACTAATGCAAGATATAAAACCAAAAATAGGGATAACGATCGGAGACATTAATGGTATAGGTCCAGAGATTATTATTAAAATGCTCTCTAATGAAAAGATTTACCAATATTGCACACCCGTGGTCTATGGATCTACAAGAGTTTTATCACATTACAAGAAGTTATTAGACAACACTAAATTTAGATATAGCAAACTCACCGATTGGTCTAAGCTTATGGAAAAGCAGACAAATGTAGTTAGTACTATTGATGAAATACCCGTCATTGAAGTTGGCGAGGAAACAGAAATTGCGGGTCAATATGCATTAAATGCAATAGACAAGGCATTGGTTGATTGGAAAGATGGAAAAATAGATGCGATTCTCACGGCTCCGATTAACAAAAGTACAGTAGCAAAGGCAGCAGAAGGCAAGTTTTCAGGCCACACGGAATACATTACAGCATTCACTGGAGCAGAGGATAGTATCATGATTTTGTTTGCGGAAAACCTACGATTAGGCTTGGTGACTAATCATATACCTGTAAATGAGATTTCTAGTAAATTGACAAAAATCATTGTGCAGAATAAAATTGAGCAACTAAATAAATCCTTGATTAAAGACTTCTTTATCAATAAACCGAAGATTGCTGTTTTATCATTAAATCCACATGCTGGAGACAAAGGACTTATTGGTTCTGAGGAATTAGAAATACTTATCCCTGCCATCAATCAAAGCTATAGGAATGGGATTTTAGCTTTAGGTCCCTATGCTGCTGACGGCTTGTTTGGATCAGGAAACTACAAAAACTTTGATGCCATATTGGCTATTTATCACGACCAGGGTTTAGCTCCTTTTAAAGCACTTACCTTTGATGATGGAGTCAATTTTACAGGAGGAATAGACTTGGTAAGAACATCCCCTGACCATGGCACGGCTTACGATATCGCGGGTAAAAACATGGCGTCTGAACGATCCATGCGCAATGCATTATTTGCGGCTATAGATATCTTTAAAAACCGTTCTGAATATATCGAGCTAACTGCAGATAAGCTGAAGAAAAGTAAAAAACGATATAAGGCTCGTAAAATGGATTGAGTCTTTAACGAGCAAGCTTGGGAAATTTCATTCTATACTTCACACTAATTTTCCCCTCACTAATTCTTCGTAGTCTTTTTTGGAGTAACTTCTTTTTTAAAGGCTTCAAATAATCTACAAACAATACCCCTTCAATATGATCATATTCATGTTGAATGACCCGAGCGGTAAGCCCATCAAAGGTCTTTGTATGTTCTGTAAAATCCTTATCAAAATATTTAATGGTAATCGTGTCTTTACGTAAGATATCTTCTCTAATGTCCGGAATGCTCAAGCACCCCTCCTCAAAGGCCCATTCCACTCCTTTTTCCTCTATCATTTCAGCGTTGATAAATACTTCTTGGATACCTTTATCTTCCTCTCCTTCGTCCATCATCAAGGTACTATCAACCAAAAAAAGTCGAATAGATTTGCCAATTTGTGGAGCTGCGAGTCCAACACCACTAGCGTGTTCCATACTTTCTTCCATATGGCTAATCAATTCTTGTAATCCAGGGTAGTCTGCATCAATTTCGTCAGCGATTCGCTTTAAAATAGGATCTCCGTAAGCGACTATAGGTAGTATCATAACTGCGTTTTTTCCAAGTAAGTTTGAAGAATTATTGTAGCACTAATTTCGTCTACAATCTCTTTTTGCCGTCTCTTTTTCTTTTTCATTCCACTCATCAACATACTTTGTTTAGCCATTTTAGATGTAAATCTTTCATCGACCCAATGAATAGGTATGTGCGGGTATTGTTTCTCTAACTTTTTTGCAAATGATTCTATGTCATCTGCGACTTGTGATTTGGTATTGTCCAAATTCTTAGACTCACCAATCACAAAGGATTCAACTTCTTCGCTAGCCAAATAGTTCTTTATAAACGTAAAAATATCCTTATTAGGGACCGTAGGAAGACCTGTACAAATGATTTGTAAGGGATCTGTCACAGCCACACCAACCCGACGTTTACCATAATCTATAGCTAATATTCTACTCATACAAAAAGTAAAAGGCTCCTATGAAGAGCCTTTAAATTTGATCTATAAAATGTGCTTGGAAGAATTGGGCATTAAATCTACTTCAAAGCCAGATCCCATCCATTCAATATTGTCTACTCATCACCTTTCTTGGCATTCTTTGCTTTTGAAGCAGGGGCTTTCTTAGCAGCAGGGGCTTTCTTAGCAGCAGGCGCTTTCTTAGCAGCAGACGCTTTTT
>MDTC01130344.1_pt1 | contig 42882 bp, 98 predicted proteins | sample 811181 | NCBI WGS metagenome assembly MDTC01 (sample SAMN05326644, study PRJNA326480) | marine metagenome | isolation source: seawater | place: Pacific Ocean: North | collected 2011 | reverse complement strand
GTGTTAGGCACTGGCTTTGATTTAAAAGTCAAACCAAACAGCTGGGCATCTTCACTAGCTGACGGTCACACAAAGGGGAAAAAATGAGTATTATACTTAAAAAGAAAAAAGGATTATTAACACCAAAGTCACATCCACCAAGCCCAAGCCAGATACTCGGTAGTTTAGGGATAGGTTCTGTACTAGGTGCATCAATAAACAAAGAATTAGCAATAGACACAATTATAGAAGAACACATTGAAAAGTTGATAATGGAAAAAATGCTTTTTCATTCAACGCGGCTTTTGCGCGGTCTAGATTATTTTCCTACCTACTGTTTAGTCGACGGAGAAAAGAGTGTCAAAACTTTATTTATAAAGAAGCGTGCTTGGATGAATTTCGTCACAATCGATCGCAAAGAAATGATCGTATCAGGAGCATCACCTGAGGAATTTATTAAATTTCTAAAGAAGAAGCGTTGCAGAAAAGTTAAAATAGATAGGACGCAACTTGAAAAAAACATATAGATTGTGTATAATATAAACTCCAAGGAGTAGTTTATGTTAGATTATAATACGTTTTTCCCATACGCAAAACCACGTAAAGAACAACGCAATGCAATTGAGTTTGCAATAGATGCAATTGAAAAAAGCGAAAAGCGCTTTGTTATTATCGAAGCCGGAACCGGTGTAGGTAAGTCAGCTATAGGTTTAACCTTAAGTCGTTATTTAGAACAGTCTGTACCGAACAAGGAGGGATTCGCACAAGGCGGTTACTTTTTGACCACACAAAAGATACTCCAGGCTCAGTATGAGAATGACTTTGGCATGCCACGTGGTGAGATGAAGTCTGTATACTCAGCGTCTAATTACAGATGCAAGTTCCACAAAGCTAACGATTGTCGAACTTCACAGCAAATGTTAAGAACAGCTGATAGAAAATCTGCATTCTTTAGAGCCTGCGCCGGTGGTTGTCGTTATAAGATGGCAAAAAAGAATTTTTTAGAATCACCTGAATCAGTCACTAATTTTCCTTACTTTTTAACTGAGGCAACTTACAGTGGGGGTATTACACCGAGAAAAATCTTAGTAATCGATGAAGCACACAACACAGAAGCAGTGCTAAGTAATTTTGTTGAAGTAAGCATTAGCCAATACTTTTGTGAAAAGATTGTTAAGTGTAAGTGGCCTGACAAGATAACACCTATTAATTTTGTGAAGTGGATTGATAATGTTTATTATCCAAAGCTCCAATCTCAAATTATGCACTTTGAAAAACAGATTGAGGACTTAGGACTAAAGGACAGGATCAAAGAATTATCATCAATTGCATTGAAATATGACATGATGACAGGACATTCAGGTAAACTAGAAAAGTTTCTTAAAGACTACGATAAAGATAACTGGGTTATGGAGAAAGAAGAAACTGAAAAACGAGGTTATGTAAAAGTAAATTATCGTGCCATTGATGTTTCAGACTATGCAGAAGAATACTTGTTTCGCTTAGGGCAAAAAGTAATTTTAATGTCTGCAACAATTTTAAATGCAGATGCTTTTGCAGAATCTCTAGGAATACCAAAAGATCAATATGAATCGATTAGTATTCCATCGCCTTTCCCAGTAGAGAATAGACCTATCATAAACGCGTCAGTCGGTAGTATGAGTGCGAGAACAATAGACGCAACACTACCCCAATTAAAGAAAGCAGTCAAAGCAATTATGCAAGAGCATAGTAATGAGAAGGGTATCGTCCACTGTCACACCTATCGCATAGCAAACTACTTAAAAAATAACATACGTGGTAAACTCGGAAAGCGAATCTTAATTCATAATAGTAAGAATAGAGATGCAATTTTAAAACAGCACATGTCATCAAAAGAACCAACAGTGTTGTTATCGCCGTCAATGACAGAGGGCGTTGATCTTAAGGGTGACTTAAGTAGATTCCAAGTTATATGTAAAGTCCCTTATCCGTGGTTAGGTGACCCTATTGTTAGAAAACGTATGAATAAATTCCCTAATTGGTACTCACTCAAAACAGCGATGACAGTTGTCCAAGCTGTTGGGAGAAGTGTAAGAAACTCAGAAGATACAGCAATTACTTATATTTTAGATTCTGATTGGAGTAGATTTTATAAAAAGAACAATAAACTATTTTGTGAAGATTTTAAAAGGTTGATTGTCTAGATATTATTATACAGAGGTGATTAATGTCAAATTTTTTAAGAGAAGGTGATAAGGTTTATGTTACTCATAACATGGGAGTAAAAGGCTTTGTCACAGAAGTATTTTATCGTTCAATAACAGCAAACATCGGCCCAGGAACGCTTTCAAAACAAATGTGGGTGAAATTTAGAAAACACGATACGGGTGAAATTTTAACTGCAAAACGTCAGGATTTAACAAAAGATATAACATGAACTGGTTTTTACTACCAAACTGGGTAATATATCTGTCGGTCGCTTTGAATCTTTTACTACTCTATGTCTGCACATTGTATGGAGACGTACAAGGTATAATTTTATGTGTATCTTGCATCTTTTGCTTTATAATTACATATAGGATAAATGAACGGGTGCGCAGTGAAGAAAAAGACAAAAAGCAAGGCGATTAAAGACTTATACCTTGATAGACCAACATCGCATGGTGGGTGGCCAGGTGGTCACAGTGGTTCATATCGAGATCCGAATACACCTGTCTATAAGCAGATAGCACAGTATTTGAAAGACATGGGTTTGGCAGACGATGATAATCCGCGCGCAAGATTATCTGAATCGCCAGATCAGTTTAATATGTATCAACCTTTAAGCTTGCAAGAACCGCTTAACAAGGCGATTAAAGCAATTATAGATATTATTAAGAACACTAATTCAGCGGAAGATTTGCATGCGCAAGCATATCAAATGATGATGTTGCTGTCTCAAGTAATTTTAATAGAAGCACCAATATCAGAAAAACAATCCTTTTACTTGGCTGCAGCAATACTTAGATACCACAACAAAATGGTGGACTACAAGGAATTACTTAAAAAACAATTTGAAGACAACAGACATAAAACAGGAAATTGGTCTGGTACATTTTTTGACTCACCTGATATGGATAAATGGCGTGATATCGATGCAAAACAAGTAGAGTTTCATCGAGAAGTCGAAAGTATGATAGGTACTAAGATAGAACATCAAGGAACACCAGACATAGATCATTATGTCGTTTATCCATATGATATCGATGATTTAAGAAGTAAATTTGTTTCTGCAGGTTTAGCAAACTCAAATGATGGTACTTTTGTTGGTAGGTATGGTAATCCACCAAGTGATCTAGATAAATCTGATTTATATAGTAAAGCTTTTTATCATGGTGAAAATAGATATTTTGTGAACGAAAACTTAATAAGAAATATAATACGAGAATCAATAAAGAGGTACTTGTGAGTAATATTGTTGAAAGATTAGAAAGACTACGTTCGTTACGCGAAAACCTATGCGAAAAGAGTCAGACTTGGAGTGAAGCTTTCGAAACTCGTGATTGGATCATAGAAAAAATTAGAGACGTAATTCAGCAAGGTAAAAATGACAAAGTCACTAAAGAAGATATAATTAATAAGTTAGAGGATTTTATTTGCGTAATAGAACCGCAATCGGATGAGGAAGAACAATGAATAGAGACGAGATAATTTTAAGAAAAGCAATGGTGGTTTGTGAGCATTCCCAAGTCCACACGTTAAAATCAAAACAATTATTACTTGCGTATAGTGATACTTCTGTCATTCAAGAAGGCGTATTCATTGAAACAGGACGCGTTATAATTGATGATTTAATTAAAAATATATTATCAACTGGAGCAGTTGCAGCAACTGGGGCACTGGGAGGAGATACTATAGTAGATGTAATGTATGCTATTGAAAGAACTTCACAAGTAATCACAGCATACAATGCAATTAAATCTGCGGGTGGAATTTTATCTAATCTCTTAGACGACATTGACAATATTCCTCTTACTAGTGACATCAGTACTATACGTGCAGAAACAGAAAAATCGATAGCATTGATTGCACAACAATATGACAGAGTTGCTGGCACTGATAAAGCATCGAAAGGGTTGGAAGATCTCGAAGAATTAACTGAAGAAGTTAAAGAAGAGTTTATGGAATTTTTCAGATCAATTGCAAAGTCTATATCTACTTGGATAAGTACTTTAATTCCTGACGATGGTGGTAATATAGGCACTTTTATCAACATTACTTTGGTGAGTATTGTAGAGAAAGGATTAGAAAACCCGTTAGGCGTTTTTATGAATTCTGTTAGTCAGTTACCAGATGATTATGAAAGGCTGGTTTTTGATGAGGCTGCTTTGCGTGATTTTCTTGTTGGCTTATGTAATACAATAGCCGATGCAGTTGAGGAACACGGGGGCGGATTAGCAGGTAAAGCCGCAAAAGGCATCGCATCCGGAGCACAGTCTTATTATGACTTTTTAGGTGACTACACACCGCTTGGATTCGTTTATAGCGGTGCAGGATACGTTGGTAAAAAAGCCGGCGAAATGATTGGTGGCGAAGACTCATCTGCTGCAAAATACGGTGAAGCAATGTTTGACCCAAGAAAATCAGTAGAAGTAGGAAGAGAAAAACTAGATGCATTAATTGATGAATTTCCATCTTACATACGTAATGAATTAATCCCGCAAATACCTGAAGCAGTAGAAACTTATGGTAAGTTTATGAAGTATATTTTGTCTTTCTTAAGTTTGTTAGAATCTACGGCAACCGGAGAAATTTCTCAAATCGCGAGTTCTGAAAACTACAATCAATACTTACCAGCAGAAGATGACTTTGAAATGCAGCAGCAAATGGTTGCAGAGATTAGAAGATCTCTGATGATGCATCAACGTAGGTTGATCGGTTAAGCAGGATATTATCATGACAGGTAATGAAAATGGTTGGACTGAGTACTCTCGTTTAGTGTTGAAGGAGTTAGAAACACTTGCTGTTGGTATCAAGGAGTTAAACGAAAGTTTACAAGATGTCAAACGCGAGATTACCGAAATGAAAGCGAAGGAAGATAAGGTCCAAACACTAGTTGAATGGAAAGGCAGAGTTGATGAGGTAACATCACCCACTCAGTTAAAAGAGTTACGAGACGAAGTTGAAGATTTAAAATTGTTTCGCACGAAAGCAGTTACTATCTTTGCTGTTATACAATTTGCCATGGCCGCGATAGTGTTTGCACAGAGGTTTATTTAAATGAAAAAAATAAGAATTACAAGAGATCATCTAAGAAAACGTGTTAGAAAAATGCTACTAGAAGCGCAATATACGACGCAGCTAAGCGCTCCTGACCAGCTTCATGCACCAACACAAAAGCAGTATGCAAAAAAAGTTTTCGAATTGATTGATAATAACGATATATATAAAATTGTTGGTTCAGTCGCGAGAAATTCTAATTCAAAACAATATGTTTATCTGGAAGGCGGCGCGCAACCGCACTATATCGTTAACGGCGATCCGGATATCATGCTCGGAGAAGTAGCAAAGGGTGGAGATACAGGAACAACTGGGAATGTAGGGGAATATCTGACAGGTGAAGTTTGTTGTCTAGATGGCATCAAATTAGCGGGTGACGTAGAACATGATAAATATTCTAATTTAAACTTAGAGACGAGACAGGCAGGTGGCGTTAGGATTGCAAACATAGCGGGTAAACCATCAGGAGGGTTTAAGGGTGCTGATGTATGGCTTGTAAAGTCAGGCAAAGATCGCAGATTTGATGAGGTACCTCTGACCGGAGATCCTGGAAATCTGACGCTAGATTTTTCAGACTACGGTACTTTTGTGTCTGCAAAAGCATCAAGGATCAACTCAAAAGAAGGTAATATATCTACACAAAAGCCTTCCTTAAGTGCTACTGACCAAGAAGATGTCGCCAATTTAATTCTTTTCTTCTGGTTAAGTCACAATGCAACAGCTAATGCTATTGCCGCTCGATTGGTTCCCACAACAGGAATGCGGATGCGCAAGATAAAAAACATTATGACCCAGGCTGAAGCTGGCCTCGAGGCACTAGTACTGAATCCTAAACTTTATTCGAATATTGATTTAGATAGAGATAGGATTGTTAACAAGGCAGACCAATTCAAGGGTTACACTGGAGCAGGAAACGCTGCAGTCAAAATATGCCGGGAATTAGGCATTAAAACTATAAAGATGCGATTTGATGCAATAAATATATGTGGTATTGCAACATGTGCTGCTAGCGATTTAATAAAGCCTGATTTTAACAATCCAATTGCAAAACAAGTTGGTTACTCTGTCGTAGTTCAATCAAAAGGCACAAACTCGACAATAACCTTGACAGTTCCAACGACCGGTACTGATTTTTATTACGCAGATGCTGTGGGTATGGCCAGTGAAACATACAGTAAAAATTTAGCTGCACTTCACACAACAGATTTTAAACACGATCCGGATAAAATTATTGACGAAATATTTTACGCTGACATAAAAGTAACGACTGGAGCTTTAGGCGCTCCAGCTGCTACAACAGGTAGATCTCTTGAAGGTATTCCTGGTATGGCGCCTGCCGGTACTTCAGGCGGTGCAAATTCTGATGCTGCGATCGAAATAGCAAAAAAATATTACGATAAAGATCAAAATCCAATTTCAGGTGTCGCCAACCCACTCGGACAGGTTAGTTACGCTCAGTTTCTCCAACGTGCTAGATCACCCATACAAATACAACTATTACAAAGATTGACGTCGTCAATAACGTTAGCGATGGAAAATTCCCAAAACCCAACCAGTCAAGATAGAATTACAATTCTAACCAGTCAAATATCAGAGGATGTTCAGTCAATTACAAATTATAATAATCTAATTGATGTAGAACTCTCAAACCAAAATCCGCATATTGATAATGCAAACTCATCAATCGCTAAACAGGCTCAGACAAGAATTGCTGTACTACGGCCTTTAAAGAGAAAAGCAAGTAAATTGGAAAAGAAAATGCTAGACGTACAGACTGTTTTAACTAACTCGGGTGCTGCACAGGCTGTGATGGTCAATTTTCTAGAAAACGTTAATGATAAAATGCTAGATGCAATTGACACCAATGCCGCCGCGTTAACACAAAGAACAGAAACATCACTTTCCCAGGTGCAACAAAACTTAACAGCAGCCGCTGCACTATCGAATACGCTACCCACTGAGGTTGTTTCAGCTATTTTTGGTGAATTAGTACAAACTGGAGATGGTCCTGGTTCTAGTATGCTTGATTACTTGATAAACGTAAAGCGTAGAATTAAATTTTTAATGGGCAAGGTGTCCAGATCTGTTACAAGCCCGTCAACTACCTCACCAAATATTTCACAAATTGCAAATCGATCATTACTTGAAATTTTAGCTTTCATGTATCCATCACACCAATTTCCAACCGCGACAGATCTAATAAATCTTAGTAATTCATTGGTCGCAGCTGATCAGGCCAAGGCACAAAAAATCACAAAAACCATTAATCTTATTGTTACTATATTAAAAGAACAGTATAATATTTTGCTTTTAACAGCTGCTTTTATGAGACCTCCTCTTTTAAGTTACGCTGAATGGAATAATAACAAAGGTAAAATGGGTCTTTTCTTAGAGAACGTCCAGACTTCTGAAGATAGCCCCGGAAGTTTGATTGTTATGATCACACAGATTAAAAACTCGATAGATACACTGTTAGAATTTGCAGAGTTATTAGCATCCCCGGTAATTAGCGCTGTTGCAGAACCAGACGTTAACAAAAAATTAGACGTAGATTTTTCTGATATTCCTGCCAGAAAAAGTTTTAATGATATTCCTGACACACAATACAAAGAAATGTTACCGAGTTTTATGGCATCTCAAAGAATGCCGGATGCATCTATGACAGCAGCATCCATGAGTGAAGTTAATCTTTACGAATCGATCCTTTGTGACTTAATGAAAGCTTCTGCAAAAAACAAATAAAATAGAAAAAGTGTAATAACAAAAGATACAATGTATAATAAAAGAGTAACCCATAAAACAAGAGGTGTACTCAATGTATATTACCCGTGAAGATGTCCTTGAAGTGATAGGACGCATGCAAGACTTAGAGCATAAGCTTGGCAATCTATTTGCAAATCACAACTACGATCTGCGTGAAAACCTTGGAAGGCGCAATCAACTTCTCAGTTGTGTCCAAGAAAAAGAAACAGCACGTGTTCTTCGTAAAAAATATGTGATGGTGTTAGACGATGGTGCACCTGGTAAGCCGGACGTTGTTATCTGTGACATTGAAAAAGAACTGGAATGTAAATTAACCTCGGGTAGCAAGAGCGGTGGCTCTGTGTCATTCTCCTTACAAACAGACTATGCTACCCTTGAGAACAAAGGGTCGTTAGATTATTTATTTATGCTAGCAAACGATGATTTCAATGAGTTCTGTGTAATCTTCTTTGAAGGTCTTACTATTGATGATTACTTTCCTCCCGCTAGTGGTTCCCGTGGAAAAGCGAGGATGAGAAAAGATAGTGCACTGAAGAAGGCCAAGTTCTTAGTCGGAGGTGTTTCTAATTTAGCTGATGCTCATTTAGAAAAAATTGATGCTGAACTCTCTGAACGTGCTCAAGAACTAGATTATCGTTTGATAGGCTTACGTTCTAAACTAAACGAAACCAGTTTAAACGCAAAGTCTGCAAGAGAAAAGATATCAAATGTTATCACAAACGAATCTTCTCGATACGATTCAGCAATCGCAAAACTTGTTTCTAGGAGAAAATATTGGGTTGAAAATCCAAAATACAGTTTTCAATTCGAGAAAGTTTCTTTTAAACCTCCCGTAAAACCAACAAAACTCCAGACGTTTAGAGGTTGGTGGGTAAATAAGTTAACAACAAAACTAGGGATTATCTCGTGGATGACACCGTGATAAAGTATATTACAATTAATGGTACCTTGTATAGAATAGATGAGTACTCATATCGAGGTTATGCAGATTCTATTCACACGACCAGTACTATGACAAAGGTACCTGAGGATGAAGTGGAAAAAATTAAAAGAATGGTGGCAGAAAAAGGTGAAAAAATCGAAGAAAGACAATATAGAACAGAAATCGGATGAAAGTAAGTCTGTTGAAATAGAAGAAATCGATCCTTTTGAAGAATTAGAAAAAGAAGAAAGGGAAAAGGTTATTGCAGACTTAATGGATCAGATATTGAGCTCAGATATTTTTCATGAAACTTTTGATAAATTATCAAAACCGATAACTATGCTTTTACCATTTGAGGGAAAGAATCAATTTTATTTTTTCAGTCCAACACTACAGATATTTCGAATGGTACGCGCTCCAACTGAAGCTATAGTGATCGAAGAAAGCAAGGGTGGAGAAACACTGTGTCTCATTCATGATGTGCCATATATGGTGCCAGACAAATACTTAAAAAATGTGGGGTATAACTGATGAAATTTGATCACGTAGCAGTGAATGTAAAAGATATCAAGGCTTCGACAGAATGGTATTGCAGGAACTTAAACGCAGTTACGTTATATGTAGATGATACGTGGGCGTTTTTGAAGGTTAACGGTACGAAGATAGCGCTGACTCTCGCATCACAACATCCCGCGCACATCTGTTTCTCTATAGACAAAGATGAAAAAACCAAATATTTTGGTGACAAAGTTTTCAAAGATCACCGAGACGGTTCGTCTTCTTGTTACACGAGAGATCCAGATGGTAACTTTATAGAGTATTTAATATGGCCGGAATAAAAAAAAAGATAGAGCAAGTTTGGAATGCCATCATACTACCAGATGGCGTCGACGAAGAATATGACGAAAAATGTGATAAAGCTTTTTATAAAATAGTTGATTGTTTTATTAACGTTTGTTATTCAATTTTATTTGTAATGTCAATTATTTCACTATATTTTTTAATAACAAGAGAGATATTATGATTAAGAAAATAATTAAGAATAGAAATCAAATCGTTGAGGGCGTTACAATGGTGTCAATGCTTTATGTTTTGATTGCTGTACACAGTTTAAGGACGGTTTATCATGCAAGAAATACAAGAGCTTATAGGCATTATTAGAAAAATCATTAGAGAACAAGACGATAAAGTTCTTAATGTTAGAGGTGGCAAAGGCTACAGTGTGGGTCACCCATATCCAGTTAAATCAGTGCCACCAGTTAGCCAAGCGCTTGGAAGCCCTGGCCCTTATGAAGATGATGAAGAAGATTATAATGAAGACAAACCCGTAAAAATTAGCAAAGCTTTTAAGAAGGAATAAGATGATTGAATTTTTAGTAATGTATTGTAAAGAAAAAAATTATGATATCGTTGGTGAAAAAATATTAAAAGAAGGACAACAGATAGGTAATATAGACCACTTAGATAAAATTGTTACACTCGGTAGTAACAAATACAAGTTTGGCGACTTTGCTCTCGCTATACTTGAAGGATACTTTGATTTGTACGACGGAGGTGAATATGTCAATGTACAGAGCTGAATATGATACACGGTTACTTTACTCACAGAGTTATACGGCAGATGAAGGGTTGTTTGTTTCAACTGATTGTTATGCCGTAATGTGGACATATCCCCAAGCCGTAAGCCCAACAACAACAAGAGTTAGATTAACTTACATATACACTAAGGAAGGGGGTGGTATCTCACCTGTTCAGGGTATTATGGAACAGTGGAAGTCTGAAGGTTGGACTGTAATGGATGAATTTTGTGATGGTTATTCTGACTTCTCAACTGCAGAAGAACTTCGTGACCAGATGATGCAAATGGTTAGATCATTTCTATTGGGGGTTCCAGTAGGAGCAGAAGTTGAGGGTGATTCTTCTCCGAAGCCTGGAACACCAAATAAGACAGGATTTAAGAAACCATCTGCACTTAAGTCTCGAATCGAAAAACTGATTAAAAAGCCAGTACCTACAGAATCTGGTGATGCAGAAAGTCCAGATGAAGATGACATTTTCGCTAGCGCAAGAATAATTAAAGTAGTTAAACCGTTAAAACCATCAGGCTCAAAAGCAGATAAACCTGATGACGATGACGATGACGACACCTGGATATAAAGGAGCATAATTATGGGCGGTGCAGCAGGACATATGGCACATCTTCACGAAGATTTGAGCCTGACATTTAACGAATTAGTTTCTATAATTAACACAGTTGCTTCAGCAGATGTTGAGGTTACTGAAAAAGTAGATGGACAAAATTTATTTCTGACAGTAAATGAGTTTGGTGAAATAAGGACCGCTCGTAATCCTACAGATATTCGTAGAGGTGGGATGACACCAGAAGAGTATACGGAAAAGTGGCAAGGGCACCCAGCTGAAAGAGCTTTCATGAGAGGTTTCAAAGCAGTTAAAAGCGTAATCGATTCATTACCGCTTGAACAGAAAATAGAGATATTTGATAGCGGAAATAGTTACGTCAATATGGAAATAATGTATTACAATCCAGATACCGGACTCAATTCTAATATCATAAACTACAATGCGTGTTACATCGTAATGCACGCTTTAGTATCAGATGATCCGAACACTGAACAGCAATTCCAGACACTGTCAAGTTTAGTAAATGCAAAACAGGCAGAAATTGACAGTCAGGTCTGGAGTATTTACGGCCCTCAGATAATTGAGTTAAATGACATTGCTAACGGTGAAGCACACGAGTTAGCAAAGCAAAGAATTTCTGCAATTGCGCAACCAGTCGGTATGAACGCTACTATTGAGAGTCTTTGTAAAATCTATTATAAGGAATTGATGCTATCAGATAGTTTGCCTGAAAACGTGTGTATTGAAATTATAAAACTAGTCTTTAATGAACCTGGTGCACTAACATTAAGAGATATAAAAAGAATGGCACCCACAATGTCACCGAAAGTTTCAAAGTATAGTACGAAAGTTAACTCAAAAAAAGTTATTTCTGGGGTTTTGAGACCACTAGAAAACATCATTAACGATTTTGCTATTGAAGTATTAAGAGGGTTGAGAAGTTTCTTTGCTGTTGATCATGATCAAGCGGTCACAGATATGCGTCAAGAACTTGAAACTAGTATTGATAGACTACGTGGGATAGCAGCTGAAGGCGATGAGAACATGGGTAAGATGGTCGACCGACAGCTGGCGAAACTTGGTAGTGTAGAGAACTTAGCTTCATCATTAGAAGGGATTGTGTTTCGTTATAATGGCAAGATATATAAAATGACAGGTGCATTCGCCATGGCAAATCAAATTATAGGAAGAGCAAGAAGAAATCCACCTCGTTTAAGAAAAAAAGCAGAAATTACTGAAGGCCAAATAAGAAAAATGGTCCGAGAATCAATAACTCGAACCTATCTCTCAATGTTACCAGTAAGACGATAGTCTATTTCTTTAGACTGTTATATGTTTCCATAGCAACGGGCCATAGTTCTGTCGCTATTTCTTTACATGCTTGAGCTACTTTCTGTATTTCCCATTGTGCATGCTCATCGTCTCGAAGACTAATAAATTTAATGAGATTATTTAAATTGACTGTCCCGTAATACTCGGTGTAAAGATTCTGTGGCAGTACTCCTCGAGCCTGTTCTCTGCAAACTCCCGCATCAATAAGCTCATCAAATAACTTTAAAGAATCACTATGATGTTTTATAATTAAGTCAGATGCAAGACGCTTTATTGGTTGAGAACAAGCAGGTGAGTAAGTGTCTATCTGCGGATTAATTATATCGTCTTCGTTGCTCGCTTGCCTATTACTTTTATGCTGAGTCCTAAATTCCTGAGGTTCATAAAATTTTAAATCTTTGTCAGTATATCTACGACTAATTTCATTATAAGACCAAGTTCTATGGCGATGGTGCTGACCACGCACAAATAGAGGTACAGTAAACTTAAATGTAACAACATTGTGTTCAAGCGTTGACGTGTGTCTATTTTTAACGAGGTATCTGATAAGTTTTCTGTCTCTTTCATTGACTTCATTTTTTTCTACTCCAAACGAAACACGTGCTGCATTGACAATTGTGAGGTCATTGCCCATGTGTTGTACATATTCAACGCAGCCTATTGTATCATTATATAAAATTTTTTTATTAATCAATTGTTTATCTCCTATATATTGCGTTATAATAATACGATATTAGATTTAAATTTATAGGAGAAACAATGATTAATTTTATTTCTTGTCTATTTCTAGGTACAGCTTTAGGACAAGATATCAGTACTAGTGAAACATCATACACCGGTGCAACAATTTTGCAAGGCGACTGGGAAGTTCAATTTGATACAGTAACGGGTTTGGACGGTGATGAGGTACCATCTACATACGCTTTCTTTGAAGGTAATACATTATATGTAGGTAATTCAGACGACAGTGGGAACACAGTTGATGGGATTATAGAGTTCTTCTGGTTCCAGTCATCGATTGATAGGGGCGCCGATTTTTATGTAGCAGTAATTAAAGCAAGAACTTCACCAGGTGACAATTGTTTTGTAGCACCGTGGATAAGCGGTTATGATTGTCACTTGTGGGCAGATGAGTATCAAGACTTTGGAGAATATCCCGTTCTTTCTGTTGAGGCATTTACAGATGTATCAAGGGAGTCAGGCGCATTTAGGTGGGATTGGTCAGTTCCTTTTGAAAATTACGGTATTGATGCATACGGCCAGATTAGCATGTCCAATCAATACGGCATTGGTAGTACGACACAAACGGGTATGGAAGGGTCAGTCATGACAGCACTGAACATTCCAGATGGCACAAACATTAATGGCGTTCCTATTGAAGGTGGTGTTGAAGGGAGTGCGAGCGTCCAATCAAAAGGTTATATTAGCACAGATTATAAAGTGCAGACGCAATATGACGTAACATTATATGAGTGGGACGTGTTTGTGGATGGTCGAGCTAATCTAATGGCTTGGGATATGTATCTGAACTTAGGAGTCCGCGATAATCAATCTGCATATCATGAATATTTTTTAGCAATACAGGTTGAAGAAGGTCAACCTTTTATGTTAGATGAGATGAATTTACTGGGTAACTTTGATACAGGGTGGTGGAATCCGTTCAGACATGAGCTAGGTTTATCAGTAAAAGGTTTGCAGATATATCAGCCTGAATGGGAAGAAGCAAGTGAAGAAGTTGAAGAAGAATTATTTGACACCGGATTCGAGGAAGAAATTGAAGAAGAGACAGTTGAAGAAGAAATTGAAACACTTGATACTGGCAACGATGAAAGACTCGAGCTAGAAGATTCAAAGTCAGATGCTTTCGTAAGCGGTTGTAGTGTTTCACAGTTCAAACAAAATAATTTACTCTATGCACTTATTCCGTTATTTTTCATAGTTAGGAGAAAACAATGATGATAAAATGTATGATAACAGCGCTATGTTTGGTTGCATGTACAGAAGTTTCTATTTCAAAAACATATCAACCCACTGACAGTGCATTCCCTGAAGATACAATTGTAGAAGACGATACAAATGTTGAAGATTCAGACAGTGAAGATACAACCGTGACAGACACAAACGACGATGATACTTCAAATCAAACAGATCTGTCACAAACCGTGGGATATGTTGAATTAGGATTGATGCAGGCATCATGCCCATATTGTTTAGGATTACAGCAAGAAATTAACATCACAGCATACGCAAGGTTTCATCAAGCAACAGGAGCTAGTCACACAAATTGGTTACCACAAACAGACGGTTGCAGAGATTACTACGAAACAACTGTATCATCACCAAATACAGATGTGGGTCAATTTGTCACACTACAAAATAACTTTGGTGATAACTTTACGCTGAATCAAACTTACGATTCAACAGGTGTTGCATACGAAAATGGTTACTTGATGGAATCTAGCTTTAGAAGAAACACTGCACATACATTAAACGCACAAAATAAAAATGCTGAAAATGTGATTGAAACTCTTCGAGGCTTTGACTTTATCGAGCCTTATACAATGCTTTATGTTGATCCATCGTATGCTTTTCAAACGCCTGTATACAGAACGGGTGATAACGTTTTTACTTGGGGTCCAAGTGGTGACGTTAACAGTTTCTTTACTATACACATATCAGTTTACAGTAATGATGGTAGTTATTATTATGGGACAGTTATCTGTCGGTCGCCTGATGTAGGGTATATGTCAATCCCAGGCAGTTACTTCTCACAATATCAACAGGGTAATTTGACTTCTATACACCTTATGCGACACAGAGTTTTTCTCGATCAGTACATAGATTTTGGTGGCACAATCGAGAGTTATAGTTGGTGGGAAGTGATAGGTACAGGATTTATACAATGAGGAAATTATGGCAAAAGTAATAGTAAGAAGAAATGAGTCACCAGAAAAAGCGATGAAACGATTCAAAAGAAAAGTTGAGAGAGCAGGTATCATGAGGGATATTAAGAAAAATAGATATTATCAAAAACCTTCAGTGCGCAAGAAAGAAAAAAAGAAAGCAGCAGAAAAGAGGCGTAGAAAACTTGAACGAAGAAGGCAAAGAAGATAGACTAAGTTGTGTTATGTGAAAGGCACTTTACTGTGCCTTTTCTTTTTTAAAGAGATAGTTAATAGTATTAAGGGTTTATAATTATGAAAATAACAAAAAGACAATTAAAGGTAATTGTTGAAAATTATTTATTTGAACAAGATGCATTATCAGACATCATTGACGAACCTGAAGAAGCCAGTGATACATCACAGGCGGACGCGGAAGTGACAGATGACAACACTGGTTTGAAGCCTATTGATGATTCTGAATCAGAAGAAGACTCTTCTGATGCGCCTCCTGAAGAAGAGGAAAAGACAGAACCTGAAAGTGATTTTAATAAAATAAAATCTTTCAGACTCGTAACACCAGACTCACCAAAGGAAGGTCACAAGATACATTTTAAAAAAGATAGTAGCTCAGAAAAAATTATAGTTTTTATTGATGAAAGAAAGTTTACAAACCCTAAAACTTCTGACATGGTCGCACTTGCGGGAGCGGGTTTATCAATTGTTGAGGATGAAAATACAAAAAATTGTCTCTTGAAAATTGTGCAAATGGATGCAAGTTTTAAAGGTAAGAATGTAAAATCTGCTGCAAGCATTATTAAACGAAAAATGCAAGGAAGTAGATTTCCTTTCGTCAATTTCAAGGATGTAATAAGAAAAGCTTTAGGATAGAAATTGGATGTAATAAGAAAAATCACTTTCTCGGATTTAATTAACCTTAATCGAAGAGAGGCCGATGTTTTAGCAGATGTCATCGAGGGTGATTTAATAAAAGTGCACATTGATTCTAGAGAATTAATTGGAATTGTTGTGGGTGTTGACGACAATTCAATGGAATTGCAAACTCCTGATGGTGCAATAAGATGGGTGTCTCGTTATGTAATCTACGAAAAGTTATAGTATAATATTCCTAACTAAGGAGATACTGTGACAATCAAACGAAAAACAAAACAAGTAAAAAAAGAAAAACCTAAATTAAAAAGAACATCGCGAAAAATAACGCGCAATCAAAAGGCAAGTGTTACCATCCGTGAAGATAAAAATCTTCCATATAAGCAGGGTGATTATTGTTTCTATTTAGACAAATATAATAAAACTCTTTTTGCACAAGTTCAGTCTGTTCACGAGTATGAAGGCGGATACTATTACGTATTAGTTGAACAACATGATTGTAAGTTTGTTACAATCGAACACAAGTGGTGTGCTGATGATGACAAAGCTTTTAAAGGTATAAAACGAAAATAGTGCAACTGTATTTAAAATACTGTATAATATAAACACAACCAAACCATGGGAGGATTCATGGCAATAACAATGGCATTCATTGAAGAAAGACTCAGTGAAGAAATTGCAATAAACATTAATAACATCTCAAGCATTAGAATAACTAACGGTGTTGTCTATATTCATCTTTGCGGTGACAAAGCAATAGCAACTAATTTTAAAAACATACGGGAAGCTTGGCACGCAGTTAACATTTAGGAGGAAAACTATGATAGTAACAGACGAAGTTTTAGACTGTTTTGAAAATGTAGCATCAGCAAAAGGAACTAATGCCAAAAAAGTTCTTTTAAAAGAATACCTTAGAAACTTATACTTTGCAACACTATTAGAATTTACATTCAACCCGTATCGTTCTTTTCATGTTGTGAAAGTCCCGAAAGTAAAAAAGGAAAATAGAAAACCAATAGAACCACGAGAAGCGTGGAAATTATTTATTTTAAATGCTGACGCGTGTTCTAAAAGAGAAGTAACAGGCAACGCGGCGATCAACTTAATTCATTGGACTTTCCAACAGTGTTCCGAAGCACAGGAAAAGTGGATGAGAAAAGTGCTTAAAAAGAATCTAGCAATCGGGGTATCAACAAAAACTTTAAACAAAGTACAGTCAAATTTTATTCCTACATTCGATGTAGCTTTAGCTCAGAAGTTTGACATGAAACGTATTAAGAGTTCTGAAGTTTTTATTGAGCCTAAGCTTGATGGCATCAGATGTCTCGCGATCGTTGAGAATAGAGAAGCAAAGCTGTTTACACGTGCAGGGAAATTGATCACAAACTTTGATGATACGCTTGGTAAAGAACTGGCAACACTCAATGACGGCTGTTACGATGGAGAAATCATGAGTAAAGATTTCACTGAGTTAATGCGCCAAGTGTATAGAAAGGATGCTAAAGATATTAGTGAGGTTTACTTCGCGCTGTTTGATTACATTCCCCTGAAAGATTGGAATGCGAAGCAATCTCCATTGCCGGCATGGAGAAGATATGAAATATTGTCGTGTCGATTGAAGCTTGCAAAGGCAAAGTATCTTACTTTGGTAAAAAGACAAAGAGTGAAAACAGACTATGACGATATCAAAAAGATACATGACATATACACAAATCAAGGTTATGAGGGTGCAATGATTAAATCTATCTCTGCACCTTACTGCTTTGGTCGCGACTGGTCGGTCATGAAGTTTAAGACTTTCTTTGATGCTGACGTACCGATCGTAGGATATAAAGAAGGCACAGGTAAACACCAGAATAAGCTAGGTTCATTCCTGGTAGATTATAAAGGTGTTGAGGTTAATGTTGGTTCTGGGTTAACAGACGAACTCAGAGAACAGTTGTGGAAGAACCCTGAAGAACATGTAGGAAGAATAATTGAGGTGAGGTACCAGGAAGAAACGCCTGATGGTTCATTACGTTTTCCTACGTTTGTTTGCTTTAGAAATGACAAATTGTAAATAACACATTCAAAACATATAATGTAAAGTATAAAAACAAAGGAGAAAAAATGGAACTATCAGATGAACTAAAAACATTTATTGACAAGTACAAGACAATTGAGAATGAAATCAAGATGTTACAAGAAGATAAAAAGATTCTTATTGAAGACTTAAAAGAAAATCACGGTATCTCACCAAAAGTTATCCGTAAGGCGATTCAAGTTGCAAAGATTAGAACCGCGATGGGTGATGAATTAGTACAACTCGACAATATTGTTGAACAGCTTGAAGGAAGTATTGTATGAACATTGAGAAGTCAGCTGTAACTGTTAAAGGTTATGGAAACAAGAAACACGAAATCTCGATAGAAAAGACAATAATGTCAGGTCATACAAGTATTACGTTGAAAAAGAACGGTAATAGAGTTTTAGTGTGTGATCCGAGAGAATTCGTTAAACTTAAGAAATTATTTAGCGAGGTTTAGATGGCTTGGAAAGAGATGTCGCGATATCGCGCTGGTGCTCCTGACGGAGGCACAGAAGAGTTTGTCTTAGAAAAAGATGAGAACGGTAACTTTCGTGTACGCAACGATTTTGGTAATACTGTCTTTGAGTTTGAACGCATGTCAGGTTATGAGTTCTTACGAAAAATCAGTCGTGATGTTGAAAACGATTTAGAAGACGAGCTTAATGAATTGTGGAATAACACGGGCTTTGACGACGATAACTGTGATGGGTTCGACGGAAACCCTTACAACAGTGTTTCAGGAGCAGACATAGATTCAAATGGATATGGAGCAGATTAATGGGAAATTTTACAACAGCAAAAGCAACAACATTTTTTGATATTGAAACAACACACTTGGACCCAAAACGTTCAGCAGTGCTTGAAGTCTCAATAATCACTGACTGGGAAGGTGGTAACACTGAAGTGTGGACAACAAAAATAAGGCCAAGAGATCTAGAACTAGAATTTGCTTCGCAAGAAGCATTAGATATATGCGGTTACAATGAAAGTGAATGGGCTGATGCGCCATCTTTTGAAGAGGTTGCAGAAACAATTTCTAAGAAACTTCGATTTGGTCCTATTATTGCACACAACATTGAATTCGATATAAATCATCTAACAGCAGCATTCGAAAGACGCGGATATAAGAAGTGGTCAAGAAATATCTCAGAAAGTGAAAAAACATATAGCTTTGGATATCCAAAAATTGACACTTGTGCACTTGCATATATGTTCTTACCAACCGAAAAACAAAATCTTGATACACTTCGAGAGCACTTTGAAATTACAAAAGAAGGTGCACATTCAGCTCAAAAAGATGTAGAGGATTGTCGACATGTTTTTTACAAAATTTTGTCAGAAACAATTAACAATTAAAGTCTAACTAAGGAGAAAAAATGGAAGAAAACCAACAACACAATTTTATAAAACTTACATCCGAAGGATATCCCATACAATTAAAACACAATAAAATTGATTTTTACGAGATATTCCTACAGTTTGTAAATATGTCTGAAGAAAATAGTTTTTTTGCAGAATTATTAGACGAAGGCGTCGCAATGCATGCCGGAATGAAAACTGAAATTTGTAGAATGCATCACGACAATGATCACGTTTATATCACTTCTAAAATAAACGAATCAGAAACTTCTTCGACAGGAGAGTTTTCAGTTGATGAGGAATATACTATTTTAGGACATGCCTGTTTAGGGGTCTTATACTTTTGTGATTTGTATGCGCTCGGCACCGGACAAAAAACACACTTTTCTTCTGCTAAAGCAAAAAAACAATTTGATAAAGCAACTGATAATAACGATAAATTCAAGGCTTGGCCTGTTTAGGGGAACGCATGTCATACTATCACCAAAGTTCTTATTATAAAAGTGATGATTTGGTCAATGTAATTAAAAACACAAGAGGTAAACATACACTACCAAAAGCAACTAAAGGAAACAGGTATCTGATAATAAGTCACTATACAAATAGCTTCGGTACTACAAAGTACATTGTGCTCGACAAAGAAGGTAACGAACATTTTACGACTGAAAATTCAATACAAAAAGTAGATGACTTTTCACTGGATACATCCAGCGAATGGAATAGAGCAAAGCGAGCTTGGATGGATAGAACGTATATACCTGTCTTCGCTGTTCACACATATGATTATGTTGGTATGCCTTTTGTATCATCACGAGATGGAAACTCAAGATTAGTGAAGCCACTGTTTGGAAAAACAAATCACACCTGGGGTGACAAAGAAGGAATATGGGTTCACAAGTCACGTGTACATGACGACGACGTCAAGATTTTTATGAGTTCTTCATTTCCACCAGACATTAACAAAAAAGGAGAGACATCAGAAACTGTTACGTTTAGAGTTCCTGTTTGGTTCGCGGAAAAGAAAGGATTGTTTGATGGTAATAAAAGCTAATAAAAAAATAAGAACGTTAATTTATAGACTTTGTAATGGGATTCGTAGAGAAAAAGATATATGTGAATATTTAATAGAAAATCATGAAGATTTTAATGACGAGTATTACACAGAAAAAACTGTCAAGTATCATTTAGAACAATTAAAAGAGTCTGGTTTGATTCATTTTAAATATAACGGTAGGATTATTGATTTAGAAAGATAATTATAAGAGAATCAAAAGTGTAACTCCTGGCAGTGCGCAATATAATAAAAACACAACCTAACAAGCTAAGGAGCTAACTAATGAAAATTAAGGTAAAGATTGAAGAAATACCGTTTGGAACTTGTATTCAAGATATTGAAGTACCATCTGTTCTAAAAAAGAGGGTGTCAACTGGGATTGGCTATTTCGATTGTGTTTTAGGTGGTGAAGGTTTCACACCGTCAATGGTGACACTGTTTACAGGAACACCTGGTGCTGGAAAAACTACCATGATGTTAACTCTAGCAAACGCATTACAAGGACACGGTGCTCAAGTCGTATTTAATACAGCTGAAGAAAGCTTGTACCAGGTTAAGATGACTGCTAATCGTCTTCGTCTTCGTCATCCATTTTGTGTTGGTGGTGAGACAAGTGTTCCTGCTCTTTTAACAGGATGTGATAAAGTGCGTGAAGCAAACCCTGACAGGCCTTTCTTCCTTATTGTGGATTCACTCCAGTGTATGAACGACGCGCACTTTAAAACGGGGCGCATTACTACAGCAACAGCTGAAAGAGCATTAGGCTTGTTAACAAGTTATGCTAAAGAACATGCAGTAAATGTTATCGTGATCGGACAAGTCACTAAAGATGGCAAAATGGCAGGTTCAAATAAACTTAAACATATGGTTGACAGTCACATTCACCTCTCAGTTGAAGTTAAAGATGATGACTTAAGAGGCTGTCGTGTTTTAGAAACTCAAAAGAATAGATTCGGAGGCGCAGGCCACGTTATCTTTTTAAGACTTCGAAGAAATGGTTTTTCAGAAGTCGCGAGAATTAGTGACTCAGGTGTTTAAACACACCTCTTGGTGAGGGTAAACCTCGCCTTTCTGGAGGAAATGTGAGATGTTACCAAAATGGACAGCAACATATGTTAGAGATGATGACGATGAAAAAGAAAAAACAGTCGAAGTATATGCGGAAACTATTTTTCAAGCTTGGTATAACGCTATGAGCATAATTCAAATATTGGAAAAAACAGAAGACTATTCAATAAAAAGTGTAAATCCTACCAAGGCAAGTTAGGATTAATAGTTAGGCACCCGTAGCTCAGCTGGATAGAGCATCCGCCTTCTAAGCGGATGGTCACAGGTTCAAATCCTGTCGGGTGTACATTTAAGTAGTCGATACTTTGGGTTGGATTAATTTATCCTGTGTCCTCAGAGGTATAAGTATCGACTTTCCTTGGTTGGCCTCTGGGGACACACTTAATTTTCTGAGGTGGAAGATGAGATTAGTAGAAGAAAAAGAATACGACGAAATTATTGGTAATACAAGTAATTTGATTGTGCAACTATCTGCAGACTGGTGTGGTCCTTGTAGAGTGCTCACACCTATTTTAGAATCGGTTGCTAAAGAAAAAGGTATTGATGTGATTAAAGTTAATATAGATAACAACCTGTCAATTGTTGCACGACATGCAGTTAGAGGTATACCACGAATATTATTTTTTAAAGATGGAAATGTTGCTGCTGATCTCACAGGCAATCAAAAAAGAAATAAGCTAGAAGAAGTTTGCAGTCAAGTTTATGAATGTTAAAAGAAAAAAAGAAATAGAGAAGTATTACCTTCAAGTTAATCGAGCCTATCGCGATTTAAAATATATGAAGTACGATCATGAATTAAGCTTCCAAGGAGAAATAAAAATCGCAATTGTAAATCTAGAGAAGATTAGGTTAGAATTAAAAAGAAAGTTGGAGGAATAGCTTTGCGGGAATAGCTCAGTTGGTAGAGCACAACCTTGCCAAGGTTGGGGTCGCGAGTTCGAATCTCGTTTCCCGCTTATTTAAGGGCACTTAGCTCAGCGGTCAGAGCATCCGACTCATAATCGGCAGGTCCAGGGTTCAATCCCCTGAGTGCCCACACATCTTAACAAAGGAGAAAAAATGTTAGGTTTAAGTAAGAAACAATTATCAGATGGGTGTTATGTTGCATCCTTAGTTTCAGTCGCAGTATCAATTGCAACTTGGGTTTTGATATCACCGGAAGATCCCGCGCATGGAGAACGCTTTGCATTATTTATTGGGCTTTGGGCGCCAACACTTATGGGTCTTGCAAATTATTATAAGACAGAGGAGTAATCAATGAATGCCGTCGAATTCCTGTTCGCGCTAGCAGCCGTGTTCGGTTCAACGGCGCTTTGGCTTGTTTGGACAAGTTTTGTTTACAGAATTGAGAAGTATTCTCAAGAAGACAATACTGATCAATTTAAAAATAATGAAGAAACAATCGTATAACACGTTTTATTTGAAAGGTGATAATATTTCAAAAATAATTGAATCAATAATCAATCTAATTTCAGTTACAGTCATTTCAGCTGTTTCGTTGGTTGGCATTGGATTGGAATTCGGATTGAAAATTATTTACTACAGCTTTATCATTTTTTTGGTAGCAAAATGTGTAGGATATTAGGAGAGAAATAATGTTATTTTTTCTATGCACAATTTTATTTGTGTTTGTTTTCACAGTAGTTTGGATGTGGATTTTCGATAGAGGATGAAATGATTTTGCTAATGTTTTTACTAGGGTGTTCAGCTGAACACTTTAATTCAGAAATAAACAACAACAACATTTATATATGCTTTTCAATGAAAGCAGCCGGTGATTGTGATGAAGAAACCTTACGAACATTTTCAGATTGATCTACATAAATTTATAAGGACATTCAGGGCAGATGATATTAAGTCTGATGACTTGATTTGGCACCGCGATGAGAATGAAAGGTTGATATATGTTATCCACGTTGATCCAGGTTGGACTTTTCAGAGAGATAACCGGTTACCACAAAAAATGGTTTCAAATAAAACAGTGATAAGAATTGAAGCAGGAGAATACCATAGGATAACCAAAGGTAGTGGAGTCTGCGTTCTATATATAGAGGAGAAATAATGAATAAAGTATTTAATTTTTTAAAGACAGTTTGGTCTTGGGTTTATGAAAGAACAGTAATCTGGTGTATTTTTGCATTTTTCATTTTAATGGGTTGGGGACAATTGCAGAAAAATGAAATGTCACTTGAATTTAAAGAAGCAATTCTAAATTGTAAGGTGACATGTTTGCCATCTTCTTCAGAGTACTTTGATAACAAAGATACAAACCAGTGCTGGTGTTACAAGGATGTAAATACCTTAGTAAAACCCAGTAAATAGTGTAATAATAATAAAAATAGTTTATACTAAATTTACTAACAACAAACAAAACAAAGGAGAAATTATGTCAACAAAACTTGCTCTAATGTGCAAGTCGCACAATTACAAAACTAACTCACTTCAAAATATTTACAGTGTAGGTAATTGGGTAATTGCTGAAGACAGAAGAAAAGATTTGCTGGGTCAAAAAGTGGTTCTCACAGAATCACAGAAATCACCCGCTTACTTAGGAGGAACCATTGTTGGTTTCGTTCCTTCAAACGATGGTAGGAAATGTGAAGTCGTCTTTCAAGTCGATGACACACTTACCGGTAACACAGACGCAGTTGGACATCGAGGCTGGGCACCCGGCAGCGGTCGTTGCTATATCTAAAACAAAGGAGAGATTATGCGTTCATTAATGTTGGCAGCAACTTTATCATTAGTTGCTTGTGGAGACAAAGAAGAGGAAGATACTTCAGTTGAAGAAGTCGAAGAAGTTGAAGAGGTTGAAGAGACCGAAGAAACAGAAGAGACTGGTGAGGCCGAGGAAGAAGAATCTTCTGAGGAATCAGAAGAAGAAACTGGGGGTGAAGAATGATTGCATTGATGTTTGCATTTATTCTCGGTTGTGATGACGGAGACACAACAGAAACAACAACGTCAACAACAGGTACAACTGAAACTACTACAGAAAGTACAAACAGTACAGTTGATAGTAAGACAACACCTGTCAGTAACACAAGTAGTGAAACATCTACTACAAATGTTACTAAAGATGAGACGTCTACTGATGAATCATCGAAAACACAAGACAATACAGAAACTAATTCTGATTGAACTTAACAAATGATGTTAGCTGTGGCCCCTAGCGTATAAAAGGGGCACTCTTTAAACTTAAACACTAGAGAAACAATGCTATTTCACCAACTACTAGCAATTATCATTTACAGCGGGTGGCATTACGGGAAAGTTTATCATGAAAACCAAAGAGGTAACATGGACTTTCAACAAGCACTAAGCAAGGTTATATTAATCCTGCTTATGTCTTATCTGTTATATGCAAAAACTATTTTGTTTTTTGCAATAACATTTAGTAAGTTTTTGTATGATATACTCTTGATTTTTATTTCACCCCCACCCTCAATTCTACTTCCTAAAAACAAAGAAAACTTATTTGACGCAATGATTGGCTTAGCCTGTTGTGTTCTTTACATCATAGGATGAAAGTATGGCACAAGTAATAGACTTAACTTCTGAAATTAGCAAAAGACGATTGCAAAAAATTAAATCAGAGTTAGAGATTGAACTACAAAGATTAGACTTTGATATTGAAAAAGAGCTAAATAGATATGTAATTTTTGATACTTCTAATTATTATGAACTATTACATGAAGGAAAAAAGGAGGAAGTGTCTTATGAAAAGGCAATGAAATTATTATTAACAGCCTTTGATATGTTGGTAAAATTAAATAAAGAAGAGGCAGCAATCGAGGTTGAAAACACAATAACACGTTTAGAAAACAATAGTTACTAGGAGTAAGATATGGCAATTAAGCTTAAAGATAGAGTTAAACTTCAGAATAGAAATGACAAAAAAGACGAAGGGTTAGTTGTAAAAGTTTACAAGAATCGAAATGGTTCAATTAAGACAGCAGGTGTACTATGGGACAGTGATTGGCCGAGAGCAGTACAGCATAATCCTAGGCTTCAACCAGGGAGGGTTTTCTACTATAAACCTGAAGATCTTAAGATTGTTGGAAGCTGGAGAATATAATGAGTAACGACGGTGGTGGTGGTAGATATGATGGAGACGATAAGATAATTGACATAACTGACTTTGTCAATAAAAAGACAGACGAAGAAATAGAGATTGAAGAATTTACTAACCACTTTGTCAATATGTTTAATCGTGGAATCATAGAAAGACAACGTGAAGAAGCAAGAAAACAATTTATAAACTTTATGATAAATTTCTTACTTTGCTCACAGATAGCCATTACCGTCGCAATCTGTTTTATCATAGCAAAAATCTACTAGATTTATGCACTGCCGGGAGATAGTTATAGTCGTTAAGGGAGAACTAAGATGACTGTACTATCTCGCGCTTTTATACGTAGAATGATCATTCAAGAAATGAGAAAGCCTCCGCTCTCAAGTGGTTTAACTTTTGATGATGAAGACTCAACAATCAATATTGATGATGATACTGAGATCGATGATATCCCAAGTTTCATGGGTGATGATGAAGATATCGAAGATTTAGCAGCTTTCGACGCGCTTGCCAATGCCCAAGGTATAGATCAAACTTTATATCGGGATAATCCTGATTATAGAGCGAGTATTGATGATTTTGGATTCGATGATACTGATGATGATGATGACTTTGAGTTTGAGTTTGAGTCAGAAACAGAGGAAGATTCAGAGTCAGAAACAGAATATAACCCAGGACGTCAAGTGATGGATATGTCTGGCGATGAAATTAGAAGACATGTAATGAGTCAAGCTGATAAATTGTCACCGGACATGCGTGCAAGAGACATGAGGACACGAGCACAAATGCAATACGATGATTTAGTAAAGCAGGGTAGAGAAAGCGAAATGGATGATCCAGAATTTATGGACACTGCAGAATTACCTCCGTACAATATGCGTAGGAAAAAATTAAAGGAAAGCATCGCTAGAAACATCAGACAATCAATAAGAAAGAGATTACTCTTATTATGACAGTAATACCACGTGGTGATTACAATCCTGAAATAGATATCGTTGAAGGTGACCTAGTTACTGTTAATTGGGATGAGTCAAACGATTTAGGGATTGTTTTAAAAGTTGCGTTGGAAGTAAGAAATAACGATCATCTGTGTCCTTCTGAAGAATTTTTAGTTGCTGAAGTCTACATATGTGGACATGTTTTTGTATTTGATGAAGATGAAATAACGATCATTGAAAAGTGTAATATTCATAAAACTTGTATATAATAAGAATACAAGGAGAGAATATGGTTAGTTTTTACGTAGGTGATTATACACCTCAACCTGGGCAGCTTTGTCGCACATTTAAAGGAAAAGATAGTGTATATCCGTTGTCTCAAGACGTCAACACTTTAATTTCTGACCCACTATCTCCTGGCGAACTTATCTTAATTACAAAAGTTGAGCATCGTAAAGAGTTTTCTTCTTTTTACGTCGAATTTATGCGTGACAATAGATTGTTCTACACTTACTTTTATGAACAAGTAGTATGTTTCATACAAGATAACGATAGTGAAGAAATTATTAAAATCGATGAGAAAGAAAGAACATCAACTTTTGATTATCCTTGGGTGATATGTGAATAGAAATTGGAAGGTATACATAGTTGAATGTGCAGATGGTAGCTATTACACTGGTATAACAACAGACACACAAAGAAGACTACTTGAACACAATTACAGTTTTAAGTCTGCTAAATATACACGTAGTCGGCGCCCTGTAAGATTGGTATATCAAGAATCTGTATTAAATAGAAGTGAAGCTTCGAAAAGAGAATACGCAATAAAGAAAATGAAAAGAGAAAATAAAACTAGATTAATTAGAAGCGATAAAAATGAATTGTAAAAATATTGTTTGGCAATATGTGTCTCGTGCTCTCAACGAAAAGTTCTGGGGTAACAAAGTAAGGGACATCCCGGTTTTCTTAAAACCGCTAGGAGAAGATCATTTAGGTGATTTTAGATTTACTCCTTTTGGTCTAAATTCTATAATACTATCAAACAATGCTGGTCTGTCTACAAAAGAAATGGTGGGAGTGCTAGCACACGAAATGACACATCAGTGGGTTTTTCAAAATTACGGCTGTGATGTAGAAGAACACGGTGAAGAGTGGATGACAGAAATCTTAAGAATAGGTTTTGATGAAGAAAATTTAGATGGGCTCACATTTTGTGACGATAATTTATTTAATTCGCTAATGTTACGACACGATAAGCTGATCAATGAGTCTGAAAGAAGTATTTAATTTTAAGCCAGGTGACTTAGTAAAAAAATCACGAGGGCATCATAAAGGAAAATCCGGGATTATTTTAGAGGTAAATACAAACAGCTTAGGAAACACGATAGTTATAGTTTTATCAGACCGTTTAGTTAGAAAATGGTATGCAAATTTTGTGGAGTATATATGAAAAAATCAGATTTAGTTGTTGTTAAGGATGGTCATAAAAGTGAAGGACAGATTGGCGTAATAATAGAGATATCAAAAGGCTTAGCTAACGTCTATTGGCATAGCGGCAAAGTTTATTGGATTGAAACAAAATTGCTTGAAGTGATTAATAATAAAAAAGGTGACATGTGAAACCGGGTGATTTAGTTAAATGGACATTTGCAAAGACGTCAAATGTATACAATCAAAAAAATATATCTTATATGGGCATTTTGTTGCATCCAGAAATCCTACCCGCAAATAGCTGGTCAATATTACTATCTGACGGGAAAATTGTTCATGGTGACGAATCAGAAATAGAGGTTATAAGAGAAAGTGAAAGTAGGTGATTTAGTAATAGTAAATGAAGCACATTGGCGAACACCCGGTAAGATGGGAATAATAGTCAGAGATCTATTCGACAAGGGCAATGCATTCAAAGTCTTGTTTTCAGACGGGAAAATGTCTTCGAAACTTAGAAAGAACCTTGAGGTGTTAAGTGAAAGTAGGTGATTTAGTACAACACAAAAAAGACAAAATCAGAGGAGGGTATGGGTATATACTGAAAATGCAATACTCTGTTTATCCGGATCATCCACCTTGGGTTACCTGTTACTGGCCAAGCTGGAATAGAACAACACGAGGACTAGCAGTACATATAGAGGTGTTAAGTGAAAGTCGGTGATTTAGTAATGCACAAGAAGAAGAAAGACCAAGAAGTTGACCACCGCAGTGATTGGGGATTTGGATACATAATTGAAGTGCATCGAACGATGTATAAAAATCACGTACCGTTTGTATCAGTATTCTGGCCATCGTGGAAAAAGACAACAAAAGGGTCACAAGTGTATTTAGAGGTGGTAAATGAGAATTGAAAACGAAATAAAGTTAGACTATAAGGATGTGCTTATTCGTCCAAAACGTAGTACACTTAAAAGCAGGAAACAGGTCGATCTGATAAGAGACTACACGTTTCGAAATAGTGGCAACTTCTGGTCTGGCGTGCCAATCATGGCAGCGAATATGGACGGAGTAGGTACATTTAATATGGCATACGAATTATCACGCGCGCAGATGTTTGCATGTATTACAAAGCAAAACACACCTGGAGATTGGTACAATCAATTTGCTAAAATGGATAGAGACCATCTTGCAATTAGTGTAGGTACAAACAAAGAAGAATACAAGAAAGCACAAGAGATAATTGCAACTTGCAATCTTAAATGGATTTGCATCGATATAGCGAATGGCTACTCAGAACACTTCGTTGACTTTGTACGCAAGGTTAGAAGCGACTATCCTAGCATGACCATTATCGCAGGCAATGTTGTGACTGCAGACATGACACAGGAGCTTATTCTCGCAGGTGCTGATATTGTCAAGGTGGGAATTGGACCTGGTTCTGTATGTACTACACGAATACAAACTGGTGTGGGATATCCTCAGCTTTCTGCAGTCATAGAATGTGCTGATGCTGCACACGGATTGGGTGGTCACATCATTGCAGATGGTGGGTGCACATGTCCTGGAGACGTGGCTAAAGCGTTCGGTGCCGGTGCCGACTTTGTAATGTTAGGAGGTATGTTAGCGGGTCATGATGAAGGCGGTGGTGTTGTTAAGATAAAATCAAAAACAGTTCAGTTTTATGGTATGAGTTCTGACACTGCAATGAACAAACATTCCGGAGGAGTTGCAGATTATAGATCATCTGAAGGTCGGACTGTTGAAGTGAAATATAAGGGACAAGTAGCGAATACTGTCAAGGATATACTAGGCGGATTACGCTCTACTTGCACATATGTTGGTGCACCCTCTCTAAAACAACTAAGCAAGTGCACAACATTCGTCAGGTGCACACAACAATTTAATGGAGTATTCGTAAAATGATTAAGAAATTTTTTAGATATGTAGCAGACATTTTTATTGGCGGCCGGTGTTGTTCGAAAGAATGTGGCTGCTGGAATTCAGGTTTAGAGGAATAACAAATGAAAAAAGGTGACTTAGTAAAGTTCAACGATCAATGCAAACACCTAGGCTTGTTTGGGACAATTACATGCGACCCATATAGTAAAGCAATTTGGGGTGATCACCCAGAAGATATAGAAATTGCATCTATGATAAGTGTGTTATTCGGCCCGGGTTTTGGTGAAAGTACAGGGAAGATTCAAACATTCAGATATTCGCACTTAAAAAGAATTGCGAGTATTGTTCGGTGAGTGCTGGCACCTTAGTTCGTTTTGTTGCGACTGGTGAGTATGGCATTTTGTTAGATCAAGAGCTCGATGAAAATATGCAACTTTTCTGTAGTGTTTTGACACCAAACCCGGGATACAAATACGCATTTTGGGATGAGTTGGAGATGATTGATGTGTGTGGGTGACTTGGTAAAAATAAAGACACATTATTCTGAAGCATGGATTGAGTATAATTCTAGACTGAATGATGGTGTAACTGGAGAAATAGGAATGATATTGTGTATTGCAAAAATAGGCAAGTCCCTAGACGCCAAAGTTTTGTGGCCCTCAGGTATGACTTGGGTCGACAAAGCTAATCTGGAGTTAGCGTGAAAATAGGAGACTTAGTTAAGTGGGTTGGTTTTCCAGGCGCAACAGCGAAGCCAGAAGAAAAATATGGTATAATAATCAGTAAGAGGTATATGCACAACCCAGAAAATACGGACAGAATTAATGTTCTTTGGTCCGGCGGAACAATAGGTAAAAGTTTATATCAAGAAACAGTTGAGGTGGTAAGTGACGACAGTAAAAATAATAGATAACGTAGGTTACATAAAGAAAGATTCGATCGGCCGCGGCTTTGGTGCTTGGAGCCGTGCTGCAAAAATAAGAGATACACTTAAACTCTCAGGTATGCCTATATCTTTACCCGAAGGACAATGGCGCAGTTTAACTGCAGATAGAATTGAGGATGTATAATTATGAAAGCAGGTGACTTAGTAAGATATAAGTCTGGGACAATTTGGAATGCTGAGGATTTATTTATCGTTCTCAAGGTTTCAAGTCATAAGAAAATATGGCATAGAAGAATATGGTTGTACAACAGGCACGTTGATAATGGGTCAATAGTAGTTAGTTGGGATGAAAGAGAAATAATGGAGGTAATAAGTGAAGCAGATTAAGATAGATAGTATAATAGAGAAAGACGGTATTATTGGTTATGTAATGGATATATTTGATGATACTGCATATGTCTGGTGGAATGCTCCTGGCAGGTACAGGATTGAACCACACAAATTATCAACGCTGAGGCTGTACAAAAATGAAAAGACTAGAGTTTAGATACTTGGTGTGTTCACCGAACTTAAATGCACACGGTACATTACACGGAGGTGAATTATTAAGATGGATTGACGAAAGTGCCGGTATGCATGCAAGAAAGCTTACACGGCGAGTTTGTGTCACACGATTCATTGATAAAGTTGACTTCATATCAACCGCTCGTTCAGGAGACATTATCCACATTGTAACGACCTTAGAACACACAGGTTCTACTTCGCTTACTTACCGTGTAGAAGCGAAGGAAGAGATATCTTGCAGGAAAGTTGCTTCAATTGGTCGCATTGTTTTCGTTGCAATTGACGATCAAGGTCAACCCGTACCTCATAGCGTGACTGTTGATGATTAAAACAGGCGACTTAGTGATGTTAGCCGATGATAAGTGGGTAGTACCGGGTGCACTCACAGCACTTAAGTACTTTCAACGTTTACGCGACATCTATGGCGGAAAACCAATGATTGTATTAGAGGTCAGAGACAAACCAAAAATACAGCATGTTCTTACGGAGAGTGTAGCAGGTTTAGACAAAACCATCGTTGTAATGGTTGAAGGGCACAAGCAGATTTTTACATCTTCATTACTTAAGGTAGTCAATGAAAAAGGGTGATCTAATTTGGTTTGCCTGCTCAGTTGATACGCGTACAAACAAAGTAATGGATTGGGGGTTAGGTATACTTCTAGAATATTCTACAATGCAGAAAACTGGGACAGTTCTTTACAATGGTAATCTCCGGCGCGTCAGAGGTGAGTATCTTAAAACAGTAGGAAAAAACCCGCTTGAAAACTGGACAGCGTAATGTATCTCGCGCCCGCGTATGCGCGTAAGCGCGCAGGACAAAAAGTGTAACATGACTTTCTGTATTATATACTATAAACAACCAACCAGGAGATACAATGGAATACGCAGGCAAAAGAAGAAGAGCTATCTTAGACAAGGTAAAGGCACAATTGCGCGAAGAATCTGAAGCCCAACTTTTGGATGGGATGGACTTCAACAACTGGAATGAGGCATTCGACATGTTGAACACACAGTTCTGGAATGGTAGTTTACCAAAGATTCCAGTGACTACCGAAGCAACAAAGAAAGCACAGTACGGATGGTATGGATATAAAGGATACATAAAGTTAAGCGCTAACAAAGGACTGTCACCTCTCCAAATGTTAGGAGTTTTACTGCATGAGATGTGTCATCACTATGTTGAGGTAACATACAAACACGGGTATTCAGCTGCAGCAGGTGGCAAGCGAGTCATCGGTCACGGAAAGGAATGGAAAGCTGAAATGAGACGCGTGGGATACCTAGGCAAGATTACTCGATATACTGGAAAAGAAAGATTCACAGGAGTGTCACGATGGCAACAGTAAAGAAAGTCGAAGAAAAGCTAACACAACACAGTCGGACAGGTGCCAACACATATATGATCCCTTCAAAGAATATGGATAATTGGTACAAGGATGAGTTGTTGTTTGTAAGGAAAGTAGAGGCAGGTTGCGCAGTCGTCTTTCGTTCAATGGATGGTAAACTTTATTCTTTGAATGATAAGATGTTACTAAACTTTAAGTTGTTGTAAAGTGCAACATTGAAAAGTATACTATATAATAACACAAACCAGACAAAAAAGGAGACATTATGTCATTGTCAACATCAACAACACCATTCGTAAAACACTTCATAGTAGAGCCTGGTAACATGACTCGCTACGAGTTGCTCTATATCGTCTATCCCGACAGTCAGTACGATGTACCTCACTGCGGCGTTACTTGGTTGCAGAGAGGAACCGGTGGTGAGACTTTCGTCTGGGTAAAAGGAAGTTCCATCTACAGTTCATATGTACTCGAAAAGTCAAACATAAATCGTCCGGACTTGGTCGCCATTCTCTGTTCAATCAAAAAACGATATCCTGACTCTATATCTGAGTTAGTTGGCTTTGAAGAATATGATGAAAACGGACTTTGGAGGGGTGCATAATGCCAGTATCAAAAACAGTGACACTATATTCTTTTGAAGAACTAAACACGACAATACAAGATAACATTATTAGTGCATATGTGCAGGACTTACCCGGGTGGTGGTCAGATGATGTTGAAGAACGAATTAGGAACGAGGCAAAGTCATTAGGGATAAATAACTTTGACTTCTCTTGGAGCGGCTTCTGGTCACAAGGTGACGGGTTATCTTTCACCGGCCAAATCAACTTTAAGAACTGGTTGTTCATTCTCACAGAACGGTTATCTTCTAAACAGTTCTCAGATCTTTGTGGTAAAACACCACAAGAGATAGTCCAACTCAAAGAAGATAATAGAATAGAATGGGGTGGCTGTGTCATCGAACGATTCAATTACCAGTACTGTCACGAAAACACAGTGCAGGTATCAGAACCTGACTCTAAATTGGGATGGGATGAAAGAAGAGGTTACCCTAGTGACAATGAGATAATGAGCATCTTCGGTGAGAATGTACAAAGACTATTGCGAGAATGGAAGAATGAATTGTGCAACCGCTGGTATTCAGAATTGCAGAACGCATACGAGTCTGTTACTGAGAGAGACAATATCGTCAGGGACATCAACTCAAAGGAGTTACTGTTTACTTCGAGTGGAACAGTTGTTGATGAGGGAGAAATGGCTTAATAATCTTTTGTAAAAACGTAAGGTAACGAGATATATTATTACACACCAGGAGCAATACTAATGGAAACCTACATCGTGTCAATACCGATCACAACTGATATGGATTCATCACAACTTTTAGATATAATCAATTCTCAGATCTCTCAAATTTTAAGCGATGAAATTGAATCATATGGGTATGAAGTTGAAGTAGATGAAAACGAGGTTGCTGTAGAAAACGTGAATGAATAGATTTTGTCAACCGGTCACCACTCCGGCCCCTCTCACTATGTCCTTGTTGGGCGCGCGAAGTTTTCGACCGGTTGGCTTTTCTATTTGTACATAATGTATCTTGCGCCCGCGTATACGCGGGGAGTAATTGTAAAGAATTGGTGTAGAGATTAACGCACGAGGTGTAAACCGGGAAGTGGAGCGGGTAATCTCGAGGGTGGGTAACGGGATCCTTTACAAGATATAGAGTGTAACAGCACATAAGCTGTTGTATACTAAAAACAACCATAAACCCAATAAAGGGAGATAATATGCGACTCACCATTTGCAAACATTGCAGCGACGCATTTGACAAAAACTCAAGACGTAAAAGAACAGTAGGGGGTTATATCGATGAGTGTCCTAGCTGTGTTGAAGAACTTGGGACGGAAACAAACGAGACAATCCGCGGGGTTATTAGTGGTGACGGTAAAATGGCGTGCATTCAGATTCTAAAGTTTGATAGCAAGTCAGAAGCAGATCAGTACTGCAGCGCTTGGAATGCCAACAGCGGATGGAACAATCGACGTAGCGGTGGTCTTGATGACGTGAAGTTCCAGAAGATCGGAGAAAACGCGGGTAATACAAACCACAAAGGAAAACTGTAAAAGTGCAACAGCACAAAACCAATAGTATACTAAAACCACACAACAACCAATGGAGGTCATATGGCTACAAATATCTACAAAGTAATAACTTATGAGAGCGCGGTTCAAATGTTTATCGATCATGAACTGCCAGGTATTCAAAATCAATATGAAGAAGACGGTGTTCCTGACAGACCGGCAAGGAACGAAGGGTGGCATAACTTTGTCAACTGGCTATGGGAAAACAAAGAGATTAGTGATTGGCAATCGGAAAACTGGTCAGTACCTGAAATATGCGGGTGAGGAGAAAAACATGACAACATTACCAAAGTATTCAAATGAACCAAACTTTGTCGGGTATCCACTGTGGTATATCATCGACGATCATAAAGCGCAATGTAATGAATGTGCTACAGTTTCAAAGTCAGAGGGCTTCACAACTTCAAAGCAGGTGAACTGGGAAGATACAAACCTGTGGTGTGATGAGTGCAGTGAGAAGATAGAATCAGCATACGGAGAAGATCCAGATGAGAAGGAGCCTGATGATGACACTACTGAGGACTTCGATGACCCGTACATAAAAGCAAAAGAATAAACTCCGTGGTTGGTGTTTAGCAATCTGTATACAAGGGCGCAAGGACGGCATAGGTCGACGAGGCAGCCGTATACAGATTGCGGAGAGAGAGCTGGTTACTCTCGGGAAAGGGTGGGCACATTCACCGACCACAAAAATGTAACAACTACAATAGTGTAGTATAATAAAACCACAACCCCAACTACAAGGAAAATAATATGAATATGTACGCCAACATTATCAACCGGTTCTTTGATTACAAAGACCAAACCTACCAAATCACTTCCGAAGTAGTTCAAGCTAACAGCCTCGCGGATGACTTTCACTCCTATCGTGTGTGTACAAACGTTAAGACAGGGAAAGTTGTCAAGTTCTTCTATGAAGAGTTCTGGAATGTGACAGCCCGAGGTTACACTGCAGAAGTGTAACTCTGGTAAATGTAGTGTATACTAAAGCCGTAAACCTCCCAACTAAAGGAAACAATAATGATCTTAACTAATAACAATGAAAACATTGGAAGGTCTGATGAATACAAACAAGTGTGTGTCTGGCCCGGTATTATTATCGCAGATAATCAGATCGAAAACTTTGAAAACTACTTCAGTAAAGAAGGTTTTAGAGTTCAGTTCTTAGAATCAATACAGACAAAACCTGATCGAGACGAAAGTGGAGATGACGTAAGCGAATCCGGCGGCAGAATTGATGCAATCTTTGCAGTTCATAACGATGATGTAATGAAGTTCTCTATCCCACGCTTAGGTATGGGTATCAGGTGGATTGAGGACGTTTTAGATAATGAAGCGCGTAAAACAGAACACAGTATCTATCCAGATCGTGTCAAAGAATATAGAACTTGGTAGGAGAAAACTATGTACAATCGAATAGACTTGAGCAACTCAGCAATTGATGACAAACCGCTTTACTTGGCAATTTGGCCTGATAGTGATGAAGTACCAGAAGTCTGGACTTACAAGAAAGCAGATGAAGCTTTCGGCGAGATACTAGAGGTGATGGAAATGATCAGGCATTTGGATTACTACGAAGAACTATACCACGAGGAAAGCAACTTCGTCTTAATGCGAATCCCATCTTGGCTTGATGTGCCAAAGATTAAGTACCAAGTGCAGTGAGGTAAAGTGCAACAGCACAAAACCAATAGTATACTAAAACCACACAACAACCAACCAACTCTAAGGAGACTAAATGAAACTAAATGTTAAAATTGAAGAGATACCGTTCGGAACAAACATTCAAGATGTTGAAGTGCCAGATGTACTCAAAACCAAAGTCCCATCAGGCCTAGGCTACTTTGATTATGCTCTTGGTGGTAAAGGGTTCACACCATCCCTTTGCGGCTTGTTTACTGGAACTCCAGGCGCCGGCAAAACCACTATGATGTTGACTCTGGCTAATGCCCTCCAAGGTCACGGAGCTCAGGTGGTATTCAATACTGCAGAGGAGTCACTATATCAAGTCAAAATGTCAGCCGACCGTTTGAGGCTGAGACACTCATTCATGTTAGGTGGCGAGTCTAATGTGCCAACACTACTCGCTGGATGCGATAAGGTTCGAAAGGCAAATCCTGATAAGCCATTCTTCCTGATTGTGGACTCACTCCAATGTATGGATGATGGGCACTTTAACTCAGGCCGTATTACAACTGCGACTGCCGAAAGAGCACTAGCATTGTTGACTTCATATGCAAAGGAAAATGCTTGTAATGTGCTAGTCATCGGACAAGTCAATAAAGACGGCAAAATGAGCGGCTCAAATAAGTTGAAGCATATGGTGGATATGCACATTCACTTAAGTGTTGAAGACAAGGACGAGGACCTCATGGGTTGCCGAATCTTAAACACACAAAAGAACCGTTTTGGTGGGGCAGGTCATGTAGTATTCCTCCGACTCAAAAAGAACGGCTTCAGTGAAGTTGCCCGCATTGGTGCTGATGACTGATTGATGGGGAGACTCACACCCTGGAAACGGGGTGTGCAGTTTTTACACTAAAAGTGTAACTCTGCAAGCATAGTGTATACTAATAACACAACCAATAACGGAGGAGCTAAAATGGCTTTTACTAAAGACACAATCTCAAATCTACTAAACCAACACCCGTTGCTTATTGACAAAGCTATTGAGATGATTGGTGATAATCAAACAGCAGATGAGCTCGGCTCTCGACACACCAAGTATGAAAACGGTATCGGGTTCACTGCTTCCTATGGGACCATTGGTACTGTCCTCTATCAGTTTGTGACAGGCCGTGACTGCCGGCGACCAGGTCATCCAGTTCGATGGAAGCCAAAGTCACTTATCACTGACGGTGATGTTTTGGATAGAACTCGTGATATGCGTCGATTCAAATACCGTAATCCGCACTATGCGCAATCAACTCCTCGCGAAATTGCTAAAATGATCGCAGTGCTTCACTGGCGGCAGTTAGGTGGTTTAATGGATCGCAGCAATTGGGTACAACCACCAGCAACTGCGACAACACAGCAGCCACAAACAATGGTGGTGCGATACACTCGCATTGTAAAAGAGACACAACGTGCAATCTTACTTGAGAAGGTTGATACTGAAGGTATTGCTTGGGAAAGGTGGATACCCAAGTCAATGATAGTCACTGACGGACGCCTTATTCAAGGCCAGTTTACAATTAAGCGACCAGCTTAAGAGTTTACAAATGGTATTGTACACAGTATTCATACTGGCTCTATTCTTAGGGTCAGTTATTGTCCCTCTGCAGATCGCTGCAGTAGAGTTCGAATCTGAGAGGGAGAGATGTGACCCATATACAAAGGTATGGGAAGACACATCAGTTATGCAGAGGTAGATTATGAGTGAGTGGTTTTTCCTACAACAAATGAAAAAAAGACAAAGTGATGGCGAAGATAAAGAAGATAAGCTAAGTGCAATCCGAATTCAAATCAGAGATACACTTCGCGAAGAGAGCCTTCTTAAGAACAAGCTGGATACGATACCCGCAAAGGATAGATTTGGTCACCCATTGAGGATTGAGTGGATCGCAGCCCGATCAAAGTATTGGGATTTGATTGCTAAAATGAGAGATATAGAACGCGGTAAAGTGTAACCGGTGAATAACTTTGGTATACTATAAACACAACCAAAGGAGATAATATGTCTAAAAAGAAGAAGAATACAAAACGAAACTGGCTTGCGGTGCACGCTTTTCAAAGAAGCGGGGCTGGACACCACGGAGATAAGAAGAAGGCAAAAAGCAAGAAGGCTTGCAGAGGAAAGGTGAGAGTATGACAGTGAAAATAGGCCAGGTATATACCCGCGAAGGAAGAAGATATCAGATTATGCAGATAAAATCATCACTTGTTATTGCCCACTCTTATGGTGAAGATCACGGTGTTGACACTATTATTTATGTTAATAAAGAAAGCGGTAAAGTGATAGCGACAAAAGCTCGATATGGAAGGAAACCAAAGTGATAGAGCTTGTTTTAGCTTCAACCGTATGGGCTTTGATGTTCTTGCTAGCACTTTTTGTCTACAAAAATAATAAGTAAAAGTGTAACTCTGACAAGCATAGTGTATACTAATAACACAACCAATAACAATCAACCAAAGGAAATAATATGACAAAATGTAAAGTAACAGTTCATGATAGAGTTTACTTAGATGTACCAGGCAAGAGAATGGTGATCGAGCTGCTCGATGGATATGATGCGGATGGAGACTATATAGATGCTTGGCGACTCATCGACCTCAACACAGGTGAAGAGTTTTACCGAGATGTGAACCTGCATGATGTGATTCACCAGGCTTCGCTAATGACTTGCGAGGCACAGGACGATCACTATGATGAGTACATTGTAGGGCGAACTCCAGAATCAGACTATAGAGTTTTTCGAGCCTTGCCTATGGCTGTTAGATTAGAATGGATCACATCACACGCCGGTGACTTGGAACATGACTTCAAGCTAGACGGTGACACGCGTGACCCGATTGCAGTCGCAACACAAGAGCTCAATGACATATACAATGAAAAGCCGTGTTTCTACTTAGATCGCCAGGCTGGCAAATGGGAGCTTGATTGCGACCGTTGCTAAAAGTGCAACCCTGGCAAGCATAGTATATACTAAATAAGAACTAACCAAAGGAGATAAAATGGCTAATCAAACAACTGTACCACATTTAGTACTTGAAAGGTTTCCGCACGTTGCCCGGGCGATCGAAATACCTGAAGACATAAAAGGCAATCTAGAACTTGAACACGAGTTCCTCTTCCCATTGATTATGCGCGATTATCGATCTGAGTGGTCTATCATCTGCGATGAAGTAGACAAAGCTATCGAAGATGGTTCTGCTTACTTCGACAGTGCAAGTGGTATCATTACACAGGTACATTAGTTATGAATGATATGAAATATATAGTTTTTGGAGCAATACTCGTAATCTATCTAGACTGGAGCCGACTCTTCGGAGACATACAAAGAATAATAACATTAGTAACAACAGAGGTACAAACACATGAACAAACGAATGACTAATGAGCAACTAACACATATTGATGAACTGGTTGAGAACTACAAACAAATGATTGAAGTTTATCCTCGATCTAATATCTTAAGAGATGCGCGAATTCACCACACATCAATGGCAGCTGGAGGAGACGGAGGTCCAATTGGATACGACGATGAATCGACCATTCGTGGGTACTACTATTCGAATTATCCTGATGTGTTCTTCCAGCGAATCTGTGAAAGAATGCGATGGGAGTGGTAGGTGCACATCATCGAACTAGGACACACAATCGGTTACGCGATACTGATCTTCGGTTTTGCGACCATAATCTTCCTGACGATTGCAGAAGACGACTAAAAGTGTAACCCTGGCAAGCATAGTGTATACTATATACACAACCAATAGGAGCTAATATGAGTACAGGGTTCAAAGTAAAGACACACATCGGAGTTATGGATAGCGAACCAGAGATCGCATTGCGGTTTTGGGGAGGATCCAAACATAAACAAACAGTTCGATTTGCATTTCCGAAGCAGGTAATGTTTCATCTAAAAGATGTCGTAGTCTGGGGTGATGATGGTTCTAGAACAACACTTGGTGCACTATTTGACGAGTGTCATACATGTGACTTCCTAAATGCTGAGAGAGCGGATGACTTCTTGGCTTGGGGATCTAAACACCCACAACCCGCAGATACGGAAAGGTTCTTAGTTTAACCAAAAGTGTAACCAATACAAACCTATAGTATACTAATAAAGAACCCCCAACCAAAGGAAAATATGTTAGTCAAAGTAAAAGAAGAACTTAAAAATAGTGAAGCTCGTGGACAGTGGGCTGGCCGAACAGGATTAGTTGTAAAGGTACTCAAGTCTTGTAAGGCCGTCCGGTTTTGTTCCGGTGAAACAGTCAAGTTTTATCACCAACATCTTGAAACCATCAACCAATAGGAAAATAATATGACAGTTTTTGATTACGCACCCACAACAGATTGGAGAGACAAGAACATGACTTCTAATCTCGATCACATACTAGATGAAGAGGCACTGACAATCGTCAAAAGCATTGACGTCGATGAACTAGAACGCGCATTTGGCGATCGCCCGCAAGACTACCATCGTGGTGATTACGAACACGATGTGAAGGGATACACACTACCTTACTGGTACTTCAAATCAATCAATGATGAAGTAGTAGGTATCGGTTTCCGCTACGGTATCCCAAGAGTCGTTGGAAAGAATGTCACACCTGAAAGATTGGCCCGGTTTGTAAAGCTGGTGGCACAAAAAGTGTAACTGCTCCCAAAGTGTAGTATGATAATAAAGAACCAACCAAAGGAGATAATATGACAGAGAGAAAGTTTTTGACCACCGCGAAGACAGAAGCAGATGTAAGAAAGATTGCCGACTGGTACGGCTGGCAGACTGAGGAGGATAACGAAGGGCAGCTGATTATCTACACCGATATCCCCGAAGGTGCACCCCAAGTGGCACAGGAAGCTGCTGCCATCTACAACTGGGATTATGATAGTGATAACTTAGGTGCGATCCTGCTGTACACTGGGGTTTACTCAGATGAACAGATCCGCCGAGATGAAAAGAACAGTCTTTACCCAGATAAGTGGGATCCCTGTAACTAAGAACATATGCGGTCTGCATAACCCAGTTTGCCGACTGGGTGGGTGCACACTCTCAGAATAGAGACGGCAATCTCTGAGTTGAGAACGCTGGGGTTCGATTCCTCAGGTCCGCAGCCTCTTTGCCACCAAAAGTGCAACATAACCAAAAGCACTATATACTAATAACACCAACCAAAGGAGACAATATGAATCATGAAACAGGATACAAAGTCAAAGTATCTTTGAGAAACGGTACACATATTATTGGTGTAGTTGATTGCTACAAAAGAGTCACTGAGGACTTTCACACACGATTGGACTTATGTGTTGAGTACCAAGACTCAAAAGGAGACACTATGTATATGTGGGTTCCTGATTACCGCACAACAAAAGTGTAACTAGACAAACTACCAAGTATACTATATACACAACCAATAATACTAACCAAGGAAAAACAATGCAAAACGTACAAATCGAAATGAAAAACATCAAATGGCTCCAAGCAGTTGCAATCCCTGACTGCGACTTGGAAACACCACCAACAGAACTTCTTTTTGAAATAACCTTTTTTGATGGTGACTGCGAAACTGCTGAAGCTATTGATGAAGCTATAGCCGATCATCTTGAAAGCCGGTTTGGTTTTCGTCCTGTGAAATGGGACTTATGGATGTTTGATGACACATGTGAAAACGTGTGTGCATAGGAGGAATATATGAATACAATCATGACAGTTATTACAGGTATCGGTGCGATTGGAATGCTTTTAGTTATGTGTTCCATTCCAGCTTTGATAGCCGGCGGTATCGTTGCTAATCACGGCCAGAAGAATGAAGACAAATAGTGCAACATAACCAAATGCGCTATATACTATATACATAACCAATCAACCAAGGAAACATTATGACGCTAGCACAACAATACGACAACAACATAGAATCGATTGCCGATCGCTTCCGTCAATCAGATGCAGTAGATCAAATCCTCTACGACATTAAGCTACTGCGAAAAAGCATAAACTTAGCAATCAATCAAGAAGTTGTAGAGGACCTGATTGAAGAAGTCGAGGAATATGTCCACTACGATGAATCGCTGGAATATATCTTAAGACAAATACCCGTTGAGGTCAAAGCTTTACTAGCTGGATAGTAAAAGTGCAACATAACCAAACGCGCTATATACTATATACACAACCAATAACCAAGGAAAATAATATGTTACCATCATCTCTATATTCACAAAGTGACTGGGCCGAACT
>MDTC01080984.1_pt1 | contig 42940 bp, 54 predicted proteins | sample 811181 | NCBI WGS metagenome assembly MDTC01 (sample SAMN05326644, study PRJNA326480) | marine metagenome | isolation source: seawater | place: Pacific Ocean: North | collected 2011 | reverse complement strand
CCATCAACAACGGTGAATTAAATGAAAGAATTTATATTAGTTATTAGTATGTGGGGTAGTGATGGTGCTACAGATCATTATATCGGTCAAATTGCATTACAGCAACCATTTTCAGAAAAACAATGTCATATGCTAATTGAAGAAGATATGTGGATCGCTTCTTTTGAAAATGAATATTATCATATGAAAGGCCACTGCTTTCCAAAAGAATGTGCAGGAAAGAAGACTTGTGAATGAAAGCATTTGTTATTACAATTATGGAGAACGAACAGTCAGTTGCATCTGCAGAAAGGTGTATTAAATCTGCAAATAAGCATGGACTGACCGTGGAAAAACATAAAGCATTTACACCAAAAGATAATCCTTTTTTACTGTTACATAAAAAAGGAATTCAGCCATCATTTTTTTCTGAGGTTTATTCCAGACACGAAAATTGTGCCGCGGCATTTTTATCACATCACTCATTGTGGGAAAAGGCAGTTAAGAATAATGAAAATATTATAGTGTTTGAACACGATGCACTTATAATTGGTAAGATACCTACTGATGAAATTTTTCAAGGTGTCATGACATTTTCAAAACCCTCATATGGTAAATTTAACACACCACTAAAAATTGGAATTGATGGTCTTGTACAGAAACCATATTTTGGTGGTGCACACGGATATATTGTAAATCCTTGGGGCGCTAAACAATTAATTACCAAAGCAAAAACACACGGTCGACCAACCGATGTATTTATGAATTTAGAAACATTTCCTTGGTTGGAAGAATATTACCCATGGGCCTGTATGGCAGCAGATGGATTTACAACAATACAAAAATCAGAAGGCTGTCAAGCAAAACATAATTATAAAGATGGATATGGAATAATCGATGCCTAAAATGCCTGAAAAATTAATAATCACTGGTTGCGATGAAAAGACAGAATGGCAATTATGGTGGTTTATTGAGAATTATTATAAGCATAATAAGATACAACTTGCAATTGCAGATTTCGGTATGTCAAGTGAAATGAAGGAAAACCTAAAAAATTCTTTTCATCCTGCACTATTTTGTCATATGGATATAAAAGTAAAGGATGAGATAAAAGGTTGGTTTGGTAAACCAGCGGCCATGTTACAGGCACCAGGTAAGAAATGTTTTTGGATTGATACTGACTGTGAAGTCCTTGGTAATATTGAAAAAATGTTTGATTACATAGAGCCAAATAAATTATGCATGGCAATTGATAAACCATGGTTAAAACGTAGAAAAGAGGAATGGTTTAATTCTGGCGTCGTAGGGTTTTATCAAAAACCAGATATTTTAAAACAGTGGGCAGAACAAGTAAATAAAAATCCAGAAATTGGAGATCAAGAAGTATTACATGGTATGTTAAATCCTATTACAAGAATGACATACATAAAAGAATTACCAAATGAATATAACTGGTTAAGAATACAAATAGAACATGATGATGAGGATAGTCCAAATAAAAAAATTATGCATTGGACTGGTGAAAAAGGTAATGATCGAATTAGAGGTAAGATGAAGATTGCGGAGTTTATAAATGCCTAGAACAGTACATGTTGTTGGTAATGGTGATGGTGCAGCGTTTTATCATGATGCACCTAGAAAAGGATTAAAACTAACTTGTAATTTACCACCATTTCCAGTGGAAGATGCATATGCAACTTGCATGGTTGATTTTAAAATGATGCGACACATCCACAAAGGAGATGTGGAAGTACCAGGCGAATGGATATTAGGAGCACGACCTAAGGCATATATGGAAAAAAATCCTAATTTTCATATGCAAAGATCACACCAAATTAAAATGTTTTATACAAGATTACCAAGTTATGCTGCCAATTATACAGACCTAAATTGTGGTCATATGGCAGTTTATTTTGCTTGTCAATATCTTAAAGCAGAAAGGGTACACATGTATGGATTTGATTCCATATTTGATTTTAATTTAAGATCTTGTACAGACTTTTATATTAACTCTGATCGTGGAAATATGAATAATAATAGGTTGGCCAATAACTGGCGGCCATTATGGCAAAATATATTTAAAGATTTTAGTGATGGTCGAACAGAATTTATATTACACCACATGCACAACAAATTAAAATTTGATATTTCCGATAATGTAAATATTGAAGTGTATGGCGGCCGAGACGAAATAAAACAAAAAAAGTGATTTACATTTACATTATTATGTGATATAATAATACAAAATGGAGTTACAAATGTTATTCATTGATGGCGGTAGTCGTAAACAACGTGAACTTGGATATGCTGCAGCATCTTTTGCTTGGTCACAATTAATGCCAAGAATAAAAAAATGTATTGTCAATATTGAATTAAAGGCTCTTAAAGGTTATGACGGCACATGTCTTGATTTTGATAATAGAGAATATGTAATTGAAATTAATAAAAAATTAAGTTTAGGAGATAATTTTCTCACTACAATTTTCCACGAAATGGTCCATGTAAAACAATACGTGAGAAAGGAACTTTATAGTGAATGCAACTTTTATAAAACACGTGATGAATATCTTAATTTACCATGGGAAGTAGAGGCATATAGAGTCCAAGAGGAATTATTAGAAAAATGGCACAACAATTTAAAGACCATCAACAATCAGAACTAGAATTATTCCGTCGTGAATTATTAAATAAGGACGGTATGATAGAAATCTTGCAAAATAACATAAAGGAATTGCAAGAACAGTTACAAAACTCATATAAAAGGATAGAGGAGTTAAATAATGAAAAACGTAAATTTACTGGCAACGATGATGACGATGTTGGTTATTACCCCGGCCACAGCTGAGACCGTAGTTGATGTAACCAAAAAGGTTATTAATAAAACACCATATCAAGTGGAAGTCTGTTATGACCAACAAGTATCTGGTGACAAAACTGGCGATGCAATCAAAGGTGCAATTATTGGTGGCATACTAGGTAACAATATTAAAGGAGAAGAAGGTGGTGGCGCTATTGGTGCGGTTCTCGGTGCTATGGCTGGGCATGCTAACAGTAATGCTACTGGTGGGACACGGCGTGTATGCAATGTTGAAACACGATACAACGAAGAAGTTGTTACAGTCTACTCACATTCCATCGTATCATTCTTACATGAAGGAAAAGAGTATCAATTAAAATTCCAAAAATAATTTAAAAAAAATGCATTTTAGGGGTTTACAGATCGGTTTTTTTGGTATATAATATATGTATAATTAAAAAGAGGAGTTAATTATGTACAAGTTAGAAAAAGGTTTAGTGGATCTTATTAATGCACAACGTGCAGAAGCTGAAGAGTTCAGCAAGCAACCTGGCTGTTTTATGGGCATGATGCCTAAAGCAACAGACCTCGAATACTGGGAGTCTCGTGTTCCTAGTGGTACTCTTAAAGAGTACAAGCGTATCGAGCTTGAGGAGACCACATACTACATGGCAGCAGATGCCATGAGCAAAGGGTATGCTCGGTCTCTCGATCTGCAGATTATGACTGATGAGGAGCTTCATCAGATCTGCGATCAGATGCGTTACTTAATGAAATTTGATGAGGAGGTTGCATAATGTCTGACTATATTCAAGTTTATAATTCTGAAGGTGAATTTTGTTATTATACTACACACCCTTTTAATGAATATAATGGTGATGGTACAAGTTTAACAAATAGGTTTGCAGAACTTAGAGAAGAATATCAAAAGTCCGGTAAAACCATTTTGGATATGCGTACCTATAATAACAGTGGTTTCAATCATGTTACTCAAAAACAAGAAAAACAACCAGAATTTGGTATTGAAGTTGAATGGGTATCGTAACAAGTTTAGCAAAGGTGCTCCTGTCTCGCTCCTCTCTCAGTAGATGCGCCTTTGCTAATCCAATTAATGGAGATATAATGTTTGAATTAAAACCAAAAGCAAAAAGGTTAGGTCAATCAATATTTGCCAGATTAAGACGGAAGAAAAATAAATCCATTATTGCAGATGTGCTAGATAGAAAATATGCAAAAAATAGACGCAAACGGAAAAATAAATAGTAATAGGTTGGTCGCTTAATAGACCCGAAGTGTCTTAATGTCAGGACACACACAACAATGGAGAACCGCATCCTAGATCTATAACTAGGCTCTGCTTTATTAGGGAGAGGTTCCGGGCCTCTCCCGCTTTAAGGATTCAAATGCTTAAATGGTATGATCACATAATGGTATCGATGTTTGCATTTGTAATATCGCAAGGTATCATTTATAATTTCTTTTGGGCATTTGTCGGTTGGATGTTCTTTGTTCAATATATGTATCAAAGGAGAGATGGAAATGTCTGATGATTTTTTTGATTTTGGTTTTACTGCAGTAGACGAATCTGAATTAAAGGCAGTTCAACAAACACAGGCCTTGGCAAATAATGCCGAACAAATGGCCACAACAACTCAAGATAAACTGGATAAACTTTACAATGCAATTGTACCATTATTAAATAATTTAAAAAAGAATCCTGAAAAGGAATACATATTATGGCCAAATCGTATTGAAAAAGTGGAACAATTTGAAACTCATCTGCAAAAAATTTATCGTTCCTAAAACTATTTTACAAGTTATTGTTTTTAAAACATATTTAAGTGCGTTTTTTTGTTTACAGACGCATAAAAATAGTATATAATATACTTATAAAATCAAAGAGGAGATAAAAAATGTTTTTGGAAAACCTTACAAAATTAGAAAAAAGCCTTTGGAATTCACACGTAGAATTTATGGGTGTCGACAACGATATGGCTGAAATGTATGCCGAGGATCGTAACGATGTCATCGAGGTTAAGGAACGTTTTAATCGTGGCCATATAGGTTCACTAAAAACATTTATCGACCGTATGGATACACATCCACGTGAGGGTGTGGTATTGGCTTTGGCTGCAGATCTTGGTTCTGATTGGGTTGCTAAAAATCTTGGTTGGGAGGTTTAATATGGGAATGTCATCTTACGTAATGGATTGTGAAGAGCAGTTTATCAACTCAGTTAATCTTAGAATTGGTGGATGTGAACATATTACAGAACTTCACATGGCACTGACAAGAGATAAGTGTTGGAATGACATTGAATATATGTCTGTTAACGAACAGTTGGAATTTGTAGAAGAACTTTGGAATGAATTTTGGAGCGAATATAATGTCTAATATTGTAATTACAAAAAACTCTACCTATGAAGAACGTATGCAAGCAATCAGAGATGCAGCAGACAGACTTGCTGCTCGTAAGGCTCGACGTGCAAGACTAGCAGCCAGTGCTGCACGGGTTCGTAGGTATGTAGATGAAATTGATAAACCAGAGCGCAAAAAACTTGACGATATGGTTTCCCGTATGGATGAAAACCATAATCACTTTCAAGATGCACCACAATATGCGGAGAAATACTATGGTGAAAGGTATCGCGATACCGTTGCTATGGATAATGATTGGAACTAGTGCCCAGGCACAGGACTGTTTTTATTCACAGAGAACATTTTTCAAAGACGGTAGTGTAATTAATGATATCAAAAGTTATGATTGTAAAACACCACCAAAAACAATTATTGTGGAAAAGAAAATACCCGCCAAGAACAGGTCAGTAGGTGAGTTTTTATTTGGCGTGGAAGAAGAAAACAATGGAATCACTCACCTCTTTAGTACATTGGTCAGTCTAGGAGTTATGTAATGTTTAGATTTGTATTAGGTATAATTGCTGGTGCAGCACTAGTGATATACAACCCTGAGGTTATGAATTGGTTTGTTACCTCTGGTATGCGCGATAATATTGTCGCAGTTTTAAATGGAGTATAAAATGAAAAGGTTAGCACTTATTCCTCTTGTTGCAGCAGTTGCTGCTTGTGACAAAACCCCACCTGAAACAGCTATGTCAAAGCAGATGTTTGAGTATCAATCAGAACAGGTAAAAAGTCAAATTGACGATATGCCAAGTTGGTATACAAATATTCCTAAGGATGAAGATGCAGTATATGCAGTTGGTACTGCAGTTACACCGGATCTTCAACTGGCAGTTGACATTGCTGTATTGTCTGCAAAGACAACTCTTGCAGATCGTGTCGATAGTCGAATCAGATCGCAAATGAAAATGTTTAAAACCAAACTTGGTGCCACAGACTTTGATAGTCGTGTACAAAATAACTTTGAACAAGTAACTCGTAATCTTATTGCAGATGCAGACGTTGCCGGTTATACAGTCAAAGAAAATGTAATTGTACAAAATGGTACACAATATCGTGCATACGTACTTCTGGAATATAAGAATGCTGTTGCAAATGCCGTAATTAAAACACGTATCCAACAGAATGAAGTCCTATTGGATAAATTACGTGAAACAAAGGCATTTAAGGAATTGGATGCAAATGTTCAGGCGCAAAAGGCAGATGAACTTGCCGAGGCACAAATCCTTATTGATGCAATTGGAAATATTCCTGACCCCGAGGCACAATAGGGGTTTACAAACAGATAGAAGTGTGATATAATAATGCCTATGTTTGAAAATATGTCTTCCGATCGGATGATGGCTTGTAGGATATTTGATGGAGAGATACACAGAATAAAATCTTTGTTTGATCAAAGTCACGAGGATTGGCCTCAATATTCTATGGTTATTAAATATTTGGAAATGCGTATTAAATCAATGGAAGAAAGGCAGTATTACAGATGACTATGCACCTCGTTCGCGGTATGACCACCATTTCTACTCGTAAGCGCAAATCCCGCAAGAAGACCGCTGCTGTACTAGAAGAAGAACGCAAGACGGCTAAACTCCTCAAGTCTCTTGGGTATCAAAAAGGTGGTATCTGGAAAGCTGACCTTCCAGATTATACTGTGGCCGAGACTGTGCCCACCAGCGATCGCATCATGAAGGTAGAAGGTAGACGTAAGGCTAACCAATATACCGGTGATGAGATCGCTGGGATTGGCACTCTTCATAAATCAAATATGGTACCTATTCGTAAGGACAGCAACGATGCTCATGAAATTGCTAGAATGCGTAGAGGATAAAACCTATGCACATGCCTTGGTGGCCTGACTTTTTTATAATATTTTTTGGTATTATATTTGTATCATTATTATTACTAATGTTAAGTAGTGATATTAGTTCCATCATAGGCGGCTTTTCAAGTGGTCCTATTAGTGAATTTACTCGTGAGGAATTATGTATTAACGGACTAAAAAATTGCGATTAAAAACTTTTTTTAAAAAAACTGCATTTTTTTGTTTACAAATGCATAAAAGTGTAGTAGAATATATGTATGATAAAAAAAGAGGAGTTATCTAAATGCCTATGGTAAAACGTAAACAGAAAAAAGTAAGAGCAAGAGCACGTACTGGTATTGCAGCTGCACCTATTGATAAAGGTTATGAGGCAGTCAAGTATTATTTCCATATGGAACTGGATCGTAAGGATCTTGCAGCTAGCCTTAAAACGTACGTGAAACGTGTTTACAGTAAGGCTGAATCGTCTGCTATTCTGGCAAATCCGGATTATAAATTTACTTGTTTCAGCCACTATTCATGTATTGCCTTTTGGTTAAATTCAGATTTACCACAAGATGAAAAAACTGAATATTGGGAAAACAGTCTTAAAAAATATCTTGCAGGACTTATCGAATCTGGTAAAACCTACAAGGCAGAAAAGGCTGCACAGACTAAAAAAGATGACAATGTAATTACACTGTCACCTGCACAACGACTTGCAAATAAAATTTCAAATACCATTATGCAAGATTTATTGGATCTTGAAGATGCCTGGATCGAAGGTGAAAAGGCAGAACTTGATGTTTATCAACAATTTAAAAAGCACGGACTGAGTGGTTCTGCCACAATTCCTGTGCGTAAAGTAATTGAGGGATGGGCCCTAGACTATGAAGATGCGCTGCACAAGCGTTGTGATCAGGCAGTTGAGGGATACTCACACCTGAAACGGCCCGAACTCAAGCGACGGCTATCAGAGTGCAATAAAATGCTTGATGATCTAGACCGTATAAAATCTGCTGCACGAGCCACACGGGCAATAAAGTCCAACAACAAACCTCGTGCAGCAGACAAACAAGTTGCAAAAGTAAAATACAAAAAAGAGGATACAGAATTTAAATTGGTATCCATACCACCAATTAAAATCATTGGTTCGTTTAGGATATACGTGTTCAATACTAAACATAAGTCACTCACTGAATACGTTACCGAAAGTCCTAGTGGGTTTGAAATCTCTGGTACCACAATTAAAAACTTTGGTCCATCCAGTCGTTCAACACGATTAAGAAAACCATTGGATTTCTTGCCCTTGGTATTAAATAAAACTCCAAATCAAATTGACAAGGAGTGGAAAACATTAACAACAAAAACCACCACACCAAATGGTAGGTTAAATAGTGATACAATTATATTAAGGGCATGTGATAAATGACGGTAGAGGAACAATTCCTAAATAAAAGTAGATTTACTAAATTGATAGAGAAGACGGTATCTGATCTTAGGATCCCATATATGGATGCCATTCTTCACCTTTGTGATGAAAATAATATTGATCCGGAGGATGTAGGTAAATTTATTTCTCCGATCATAAAAGGAAAACTAGAGGCCGAGGCAATGGGGTTAAATTTTTTACCAAAAACTAATTCTATTGACTCTGCCTTTTTTGAGTAAAACTATTATATATAGTTTTACATTACAGTCATACTGTGTTATAATAAACTATACAAACATACATTGCAAATATAAGGAAAAAATACAATGTCATTCGAAGCACTAAAACGTAACCGTACAGATATTTCCAAACTTGTTCAAGCTGCAGAGGCCGTAGGTGCCGCAGGTGGTGAAAAGAAAAATTATGATGATGATCGAATTTGGAAACCTACCGTAGATAAAGCCGGAAATGGATATGCAGTCCTCAGATTCCTCCCAGCTGCCGAAGGATCAGACCTACCTTGGGTCAGATACTGGGACCATGGATTTAAAGGACCAACCGGTTTGTGGTATATCGAGAACAGCCTTACATCTATTGGTCAACCTGATCCAGTCGGGGAGCTTAACTCCAGGCTTTGGAATTCAGGACACGAAGAAGATAAGGAAACAGCCCGTAAACAAAAACGGCGACTACACTACGTAGTGAATGCTCTTGTTGTAGAGGATCCATCTGCACCTCATAACGAGGGACGTGTTGTTCTCTATAAATTTGGCAAGAAGATCTTTGATAAAGTGATGGATGTAATGCAGCCATCATTCCAAGATGAAAAGCCTGTAAACCCATTTGATTTCTGGGAAGGTGCAGACTTTAAATTAAAGATCCGTCAAGTTGAAGGTTATCGTAACTATGATAAATCCGAGTTTGCATCACCAACACCTTTATATGGGTCTGATGAGGCAAAACTGGAATCTGTATATAATCAGTTACACAATCTAGAAGAGTTTACTGATCCTAAAAACTATAAGACATACGATGAACTTAAGGCTAAATTGGCCAGGGTTCTAGGTGAAGAGGTATCAATGGGTGCACAAACGATGCAACAGGAAATTCAAATGAATACTCCAGCACCGGCACCAGAATATAAGGTTGCAGAACCTATCACTGCAGAACAAGTTAATCTGCAAGATGATGAGGATACAATGTCTTATTTTGCTAAACTGGCTCAGGAAGACTAATTACATACCCATACCAGCCATCGCTCTTTTTAATATTGGATTATTCATATCTAATGCATTAGTACCAGATCCTACAAGAGCGGTGGTTGAACTACCAGTGGTTGACCTATCTGAATTATCCATAACGATTGTGGATCCACTGGTACGAGTTTTTTCCAAATATTCTATAAGTCCCATATTCATTTCATTTGCCAGTGTTTTAAATTTTGTAATATCACTTGGCGATAGTCCTTGATTTTGCATTAAATAGTTTTCTTGAGCCCTCATTGGTAAATCTGCTATATACCCTGGTATTTTCATGACGCCTGTATTACCATCGGCAATTACATCTGAAACTGCATCAACTGTAGCCTGAGCGGCATTTTTTATTGCAGGGCCAGGATCTACTACATTATTTGATGATGTATCATCCATTCCAAAATCAAGCACTTCATCAGTAATACCAAGTTGTTCATTTGATTTTGTTAGAAATAGTTCTCGTTGTCTTTTTATCGCAGCAATTCTATCCGTAAGGGCTCTAAATTCTTCTAATTCTGGTTGAGTTAAATTTGATATACCACCTGGTTGACTTATCTTTGCAGCAAATTCAGTTCCTAATCTGCGTTGTGCATCTTGTAATTCTTTTTGTAAATCTGGAAATTGTTCGGCAAATGCATTTTTTTCATCACTTGATAAAAAAGGTAATCCCAATGCTGCAAGAAAATCTGTAACAACTCCACCAGCATTTGACATTATTTTTTCTAGTTGACTTTCAATTCTGGCACCAATGGAATCAACTTGATTTCTAAATTTTTCATCATTTTTATATCTGGAAATCATCCCTACTAATTCGGCACTTCCGGCTACTACAGCACCTACAACTGCTCCAAGTGGTCCTCCTACCATAAATCCTACACCAGCACCTGCAGCAATTGTTGTACCAGCACCAAGTGCTTCAGCAATTACTGAATTATAATCCGGGCTATAATCCTTTAATTCCTTTTCCAAATATTGTGTTAATTTATTACTTGCAACAACAACTGCACTGGCAATGGCTCCAAGTACTGCACCCTTTGGACCAAATAATGCATAACCAATACCACCTCCAACAAGTCCAGCCTCTGTTAATGCTCCTGCAAGATCATTACCGGTAAGTGTTTTTACATAATCACCGACCTCATCGGCCAATAATGTTATAACACCACCTATAATACCACGTTTAAATAATTTAGTTAACATACCGAGGGTAAATAATTGTCCCAATTTAGAGCCTAGTGCACCAAGACCTAACATGCCAGGTATATTTAAACCACCACCACTTTCACCGGCACTACTTTGTGCTGCCCTTTGAACTGTAGCACCTTGTTCTTTAGTTTCCCTTTGGGCCTCTAAAGTATCTAGTCTACTTCTCCTTTGTTCATTAAAAATACCTAGAATACCTTTATTGGTTGCCTCGGTATTGTGTTCAACGTTTTCTAGAATTTCACCTTGTGCCTCTAGAGTATCGTTAATGGCTTTTAAATCGGTCACTGTTATCCCCTTTGAGTAGCCCTTTCATTTTTTTCTTTTAAATCATCTATAAGCATTGATAGATATATTTCCCTTTCCCATGGCATCATACTATCAATCTCAGTTAACGAATAATTAAAATTTTGTAGTAATTGATAGTTTACCCTATAATAATTTTCCAATGAATCATGAGAAAGGTTTAGGAAAAAAAATCTTGTAAGCCCTCCAGTGTTTTAGTAATTTCCTTTTCACAACCTTCACATTTATATTTTAAATCATATTTTAAAGTAGGAGCTGCAGAAATATATTCATTAATTTTATTAAACTGTTCAGTCGTTAATGAATTTACAAACCTATCAACTTCCTCTGCAGACTCGTCTTTTAATAAAATAAATTCATCTTCAGTCATAATACCATCGATTGACATTTTAATTGTTTCATAAACAATATCTGTATTCTTTGCAGACTGCGATGTTATTATATCATTATTTGCAATTTCGTGATATGACGGCCATCTCATTTTAATTGCATATTCACTATTTAATTTAATAATATCGGTTGTGTGTTCATTATGTAATACGGCCTCATCTAAATTTACCACTACATCATTTTCATGTCCACATTCGCATGTTGCAGAAATGGTTGTTGTTTCACCAACCGATTTGGTTCTTATCTGTGTAAAAATATAATCAACATCAAATGATGCCAGTTTATTTTTTTCCACATTTGGACAACATGCCTCGATAGTATCCAATATTGCATTTAATATTTGTTTCTTATCTTGGGACTCAAATGCCAACATAAGAATTTTTTGTTCCTTTACAAGAAATGGTCTGTAATTAAGTTTATCTCCACTTGACGGTATTACTAATTCATACTGTGGTGAATCATTCAAACGCGGTAGCGCCATATTTTACTCCTATGATAAGAAACTGGTTAATCCACCCAATCCACCACCGATACCGGCAGTTGCTTGAATCCAGCCTTGTCCACTTGATGTTGTTTCCCAATTTGTATATGATAGTTGTACACTAATTTGTACCAATCCATCCATGTCATTATTTAATTCAACTGCTTGAACTGTTGTAGGAAATGCATCAATTAGTCTTACAGAATAAACAGATCCACCTCCTAGTCCTATATTTACCTTTATCGGCCCGAGACCACCACCAATGTTTTTTATAGGTTTACGCAACTGGTGTATTTTAACATCCTTTGCATAATCCTTTTTATAACCAGCAATGTGGCCACTTTCATCTAATGTTCTTTGTCTCCATGAATCAAAATATTTGCGAGTACCATAATCATTTAATGCATAAAAGGTAAGTGACACATCCTCAACGGCATATCCATATGCAACTTTTTGGAATTCCATTCCAATTCTACGTTCGTGTGTTAATATCTGTTTACCAGGAAGTGTTGCAGCTGAACATAGTATATTAAGGTCTCCACCTCCAGAACCAAGTCCCACACCGCTTGTAAGAAGGGTAGTGAGTTGCCCTAGAAACCCACCGGTACCAGAAAAGGTTGTAGGTAACTCAACAAGGAATTGATTTGTTCTGGCAAAACCAAGTTTTGAAGATGCAAGAGATTTTATTTGGTCTACACTACTCATATTGCTTTCCTCGAATCTTTATAAACATTACCAGCACTTGATTTTTCCCAACTTGCTGTAGGTAAAAATGTAGCTATTTCCCACTCTGGTGCCGATACACGGGCCAAACGTGATTTTACATGAGCAGTTAAATAGTGTTTTAAACAGGGCCTGAAATATCTTAATTTACTAGTGCTTTTTAATACATCGTATGATACCTGAAACCTAGTCGATTCATTATATTTGTTATTATTTGTGATATCAAGTAATGCATCAAGTAGTTTGGCTCGTAAAACTGGTGGTAAATAATGTAAATTTAATCCCATAAAACCTTTTGGCGCAGGACCCACAATAATTGCCAAAGGAAACCTATCATAGTAAGGAAGTGTTTCCTTGTGTTTTGGATCATAGAAAAACATATTCATAGATCCAATTAAAGGATTTTGCCTATTGACAAGTTTCACTTCCTCATCACTCATTAATTCATTACGATTAATACCTTTCATTGTTCTGGCTCTTTTACGAAACCAGTTTTGTGCTTCTTTTGTACGAGGGTTAATACCAGCACGAAAGGCTTCAAATTCCAATTTTTGAAATAAATTACTCATATCATTATTTATATGGTTTTTTAGATTTTCTGCGATATGGTTTTAAGGGCTTTAAAGGTTTGAGTTTACCTTTTTGTCCTTTCATGATACCCATGCTGTCAAGTGTTTTCTCTGTCCATATTTGAAACTCCCATCCTCTATCCTTTGCATATTTATTTGCAGCCTCCCACTTATTCATATTTTTTACATATGTCATTGCCTCACCAATATATTTTTTACTTTTATTTGGATTTTTGGGTGGTTCTGTTTCCTTGGATGGTTTTATTTCAACTAAAATTGTTTTACCATCATTAAATGTAATTTTTAAATCAACATAATATCTGTGGTATCGTTTATCAATATCCCAATAATATGGTACCACTGTTTCTTCTGATGACCAATATTTTACATCAGGATTGCGATCGCACCATAAAAAGCACAGTTTTTCCCAATGTGAACGATATGTCACTTTATCAGGATCGCCTCTATACTTGCTAAGACTCTTTGGTTTATACTTTCCAGAATATGCCATTTTTCCATATAAATAGAGATATAATTTACTAATTTTATTTATAGGAAATTGCTATGCCTGATCCGGGGTTAAAACAAGAAATAGCAGCACAAAAGGCCGGAAACGCGGCCACTGCAGCTGGTAGACAAAATATTGGTTCGGTTTTAAACAAAAATGCTTATTCAGGTAGATTAGAGGATTTAGATGCAGCAGTCGCGGATCAATTTCCTAATGGTCAAGGTTCACCTATATCATCACCACCTGCCATTTACAAATATCCTTTAGATGGACAGGCAGATTTTCCTGCCAGAATGATGTTTAAGGTAAAACAAGTTGATGCATATACCATTGATACAACAGAGGTGAAGGAATATTGGGACGTACCTCTTGCTGTTACAGCCTCACAAAAACTTACAGATTCCTTAACTTCACAAGATTTAAATGAGCCAAGATTGCAAGCAAGAGATGGTGGCAATCCAGGTGGAACTACTAATGCCATAGATCCAGGATTAAAACAAGCACTTACAGATAAACAAAAAGAATCAAATGATGGATCCTTAACCACTGATGGTACGGCTGGGGTTAAAACAAGAAGTGTAAGTTCCTCTCCTATAATATCATTATATATGCCACAATCTCTTGTTGTTAATGATGACATAATGTATAATCAAGTTGATTTAGGACCAGGTGGACTTACAGCGCTTGCCGGATTAAATGCAGGTCAAAATCTTTTAGGTGCCATCGGTCGTGGAGTATCCGAAGGACTTGAAAGTATCTTTAATTTGGCATCAGGTCAAATTTCTGGTACGGCCGCACAAGTTGCAGCTGCAAGAATATCACAAAGAATACCTTCAGTAGGATTAAGGGCAGCTGCAGCAACTGCATTACAAACTGGTGTAAACCCAGGTACAAGAATATTATTTGATAGACCAAATATTAGACAATTTACCTTTCAATTTAGATTTATTCCAACATCTGCAGCAGAAGCATCACAAGTTGAAAAAATTATTAAAACATTTAGAGAGGAAATGTATCCAGAAGAATTAAGTATAATTAATAATGTTCCCGCGGGATATAGATTTCCAAATCTTTTTGAAGTTGACTTTCAGTTTTTAAATTCAAAAGCAAGATTTCCTAAAATGCAATTATCTTATTTACGTAGTTGTCAAGTAACCTATAATCCAAACAGCATGACATTTCATGCTGATGGCCACCCAACGGAAATTGATATGACATTAATATTCCAAGAGTATCGGGCACTTGCAAAACAAGATATTCAGAAAGGTTACTAATGTTATTTTTTAAAGATTTTCCACGTACAGCATATGTGTTTGGTGATAATGAAGTACAAGGTGGTGAACAAGTTACATATGAAATTTTCCAAGATATATCGCGATACTCAGATGTATTGGATGTTATAAAGGATAATGTAAGTTTTTACCGTAAATATAATATTCAAGAAAATGATCGACCAGATCAACTATCCTATAAGTTGTATGGTACGCCTGAATATCATTGGACTTTTTACTTGATGAATGATCATCTTAGGTCCCGTGGTTGGCCTCTTACATTAAAACAACTTGAAGATAAAGTAAAAACAGATTTTCCACATTTTGTTATAAGAACAAAAACTCCATTTGCTGCAGAAGGTATTATGTTAGTGGGACAAACTGCATCTGGTAGTACCTCTGGGGCAAGAGGAGAAATATTAAAACGAAATTTAGATTTAGGACAAATTACAATTGCATCACAAAAAGCATTTACTGCAGGTGAAATAGTAACAAATGTTGCATTTGGTTTGGATGCATCCGGGTTGATCACAGCACATTCAACTATGCAAGAACACTTATCTGCTCATCATTATGAAGATGCCGATGGTAATTATGTTGATATTGATCCTAGTCAAGATGCTCCATCAATTTATACAGAAATAACTCAATATGATAGATATGTAAGAAAAAATAATGAATTAAAAGATATAAGGGTCGTAAAACCAGATCTTATTGGCGAAGTAACATCAGCATTTTTCCAAGCAATTAGAAATTAATTATGGCACAAACCAAAACAAAAAAAGGTTACATACTTGAGTCCGTAATCATTAATTCATCTCGGATGATAGATCCAGTTGATATTGTTGGTTTGGTTACAGATATAGAAGTATTTGAACATATTGATTTACCTTATACTACAGGCCAAATAGCATTTATTGATACATTTAGACTCTATGATAGAATTGATTTTCAAGGTGCAGAAACTTGTACGGTACGATTTAAGGAAACACTATCATCCAAAGCAGTTGAACACAATTTTATAATTGATAAAATTATTTCAAATAAAAAGGCAAATGAACAATCCGATTTAATTATGGTACACCTTGTTGAGGATATACTTTTTAAATCAAATACAAAAAATGTAAATAAAGCCTATAATGGAAGACCAGATGGTATCATTAAAACCATAGCATCAGAATGGTTGAATAAGGAAGTTGAAGAAATATTTTCAGACGTTTATCAAAAACAGATAAAGGTTATTATACCAAATATGACTCCTATCGATGCAATGATATGGCTTAAAAATAGAGGTACCACATCTGAAGGTTACCCTACATATCTTTTTTCATCATTTACACTAAACAGATTTATATATGCAGACCTAAAAACCATGATTGAAAAACAACCTATTAATATAAGGGCACCTTTCATTTATGGACCTAGTATGCACGACCTAGAGGCAAATTTACAACAAAGATATGTTCCAATTAAAGAATATGCATTAGAAGAAAATGATGATCTTTATAATTTAATAGCAGATGGGTTAATATCTGCAGATCATCATTTTTTAAATACGCATACATTTAAGGACATGAAAAACACATTTAATATACACACCGATGCATTAGATGATTTTTTAGATACCAAAATTAGAAATCAAGTTATAACACTTGCAGATAATTTTAAAATTGATGATGTTGAATTACAAAACCTAAAATCACGACGTATCACTCAAATATCTGAATCAGGTGCATATGATGATGGTACAAACCGTTTTGTATCGTATGATGAAGATACCAAGGATGGCCATAAAAAGAAAATTGTTTCTATGGCTCTTAAAAAGCTTTTATTAAAAACTCCAATTACGATTAGAATTGATGGAACTGGATTTACTAATCCTGATGGACACTATACCACCGGTAATGTAGTTAGAATTTTATTTTCTGCAAACAGACCTAATTCACTTGGAGATATAAAACTTGATCTTAAAAAATCAGGTGATTATTTAATATATGGAGCAAAACATGCATTTGGTGATTCGAGATACCAAATTCATTTAAAATGTGTAAAACTTACAAATTACACTGATGATAATCCGTTAAAGGTAATAGCATGATACCAAGATCATATAAAGATTATTACGGAGATGAAACACGTTGGTTTGTTGGTGTTGTTAAGGACATCAATGATCCAGTTGAACTTGGTAGAGTTAAGGTTAGAATATTCGGAATACACTCCGAAAATGTAGAGGATATATCCGATGGTGATTTACCATGGGCCCAAGTTGCAGTACCTATTACTGAGGGTGGTAGTTCGGGTATAGGCACAAATACTGGTATTAAACCACAAGCACAAGTGTATGGTATTTTTCTGGATGGTAAGGCTTCACAATTACCTCTTGTACTTGGTTCGATACCAAAATTTGAACGAATACCAGATATAGATTTAACTACATCAAGTTCAGTACCTGATCAAGTACAAAGGCCATCACTTACTGGTTCTCCTCATGACTTTACAAATCCTGATTTTAAAAATGCAGATGAAACATTTTTGGTAGGATCTACAAATGTGGAAAAGGCATTTAATTTTTTCATTACACCAGAAGGTGGTTCATTTACACCAGCACAAGCTTGTGGTATTATAGGAAATTTTTGGGTGGAATCATTTGCAAACCGTATTGGTGACTTGGATGTAAAGGCACAATCTGCACCGCCTGAAAGGTCATTTGGTATTGCACAATGGAACTCAAGTTCAAATGCAGGATTTAGATATCAAAATCTTGTGGAATTTGCAGCAAAGAAAAATCTTGCATGGGATACATTATATCCACAATTATTATTTACCATACATGAATTATATGAATCAAAAACATATTATCGTTTAAATGATTTAAAAAGAGCAACTTCACCAGAGGCAGCTGCAATTATATTTGAGGACAGATTTGAAAATCCTGCAGAAAAGGGACAAGTGGAAAGACAAAAAGTTGCAAGAGATTTGTTTAGGGTAATGGCATAATGGAAGAAATATTTAAAGCCGCAAGAACGGCCATGCGCAACCAGATGGCACAAACTCAAGAGGCCAGTGAACTGGATAAGGAAGGTTTGGCCTTGGCTGAAAAGATGATGGAAAATGCATTTAAAAAAGATGCAACAATATCTGAAGATATGGGGCAAGAGGTATTAGGGTATATTTCAAAAGCAGCAAGCACGAAAAAAAGAGGTGCAAGTTCCAAACCCGATCCTACACCTGCATTATCTGGACCAAATGCTGGTAAGGGTAATACACAAACTCCTGAAAATAAATCTGCACTTGATATACTTACTGGCCATACATCCAAGGCATCCAATGTTATTAAAAAGGTATTGGTACCAGGAAATATGGAAGGTATACGAAAAGCAAATCAAGATGGATTCCAACTTTCAGAATCAGAAATTAATGCAAAATTTAAACAGGCAGCTGATCAGGCAAAAATTACTGCAGAAGATCCAGCAGTAAAGGAAAAATTTAGACAACTTGGTATACCAGAAGAAACATTTACAAGTTTGACTGGTCAGCTTACATCTGGTATTGCAAATATAGCATCTAGTAATCCTGGTGCTGCAATTGTAAGTGCACAAAAACAAATGTCAGAAAAACAAATGAGTTCACTTGAAAATCCATTTGGGTCATTTCAATCAAAAATTAATGTACCATCCTTAAATGTTAATGCTGGTGATCCTCTTGCTCCGGGTTCGGACCTTCTTAAAAAAATGCAAGCAAAAACTGGATTATCAACATCGGCCCTTTCAGAAAAAAATCCATTTGGATCCATGGGTGTTGATTTTGGTAATATACAAGGTGCCATAACTTCAAAGGTACAAGGTTTAGGAGTTCCTAAGGATTTTGGAGTAAATGTTCCTGTTGTTCAAGGTGCTGGTAATATAAAGGCTGCAGGATTTAACGATATATCTGAGGTCCCAGATATTGTAAATAAAGGTGGTTTTACAAATCTTTCCGAAACTGTAAGAAAAACAGAATCAGTACCAGATACTGTTGTGGCTTCAACTCCAGTTGAAGAAATAGGAGTTCCACAAGACAGACCGGTTAATACACTTTTATATACCACTGCATATACTTCAGAGGAAATAGAATTAGAGCTTGGTGCAACAAACAGAGATATAGGTATTTTTATTATAAGGTGGACTGCTACTACTTCTGACAGAAGAATAGAAAGTGCAAAGAAATATAATGAAAAGGTAATTGAAAAAAAGGGTAAAAGTGCAAATATTCATTACATTATTTTAAGAGATGGAACTGTACAAAGAATATTAAACACAGAAGTAGCGCCTGAAGCGGCTGGTGTAAGTGCAACCGGATCACAGGCATCAACTGCTACAACACAATTTACACAAGGACTTAATAACATTTATAAAGGATCCATTGTTATTGCATTTGATGCTGGTTATACGTGTACTGAAGAAGAAAAAAATGATAAATTTTTAAGCTCTCAAAGTATCACTTCTGAGCAAATGGAATCCTATAGAATGATTGCTGAGGCTGCTGTAAAGGCTTACCCTGGCGTTGGACATATTGCCATGGAATTATTGGCAGAAACTATTGCAAAGGAACTTGGTTTTCAATTTGGACGGGCTTTAACATTAGGACCAGGGTTTAATGCAGACAGATATAGAGAAAATTTAATGGTTGGCGCTGATACAAATGAATATGTGGAAGAGAGAAGATAAATGGCAGAAGTAGATAATTTAGAAGACGTCTCTGCAGATAAAAGCCCTACAGATGGATTTGTAGATTTTCAAGGCGAATTTCCTTTACGACAATATGCAGGAAAACAATCTACAAATCTTGAGGCTCGTGGTATTGAAGAAAATAAAATACCATACGGTGGTGGTGACAAAGGTATTGATCTAGAATTACTTGATCAGATTTCGGCCGAATATCCTTTTAATCAAGTAAGAAGAACAATCGGTGGTCATGTTACCGAATTTGATGATACACCTGGTCGTGAAAAAATTCTTATTAAACACAAAAGTGGTACTGGTTTAGAATTCCAACCTGACGGTACAATACTTTTATACAGTACAAAAAATACAGTGCGCATTGGTGCAGGTGATGAAAAAATAATTATCGAAGGTGATGGAGATGTTACATATCATGGTAACCTTAAACTTCGTGTTGATGGTAATTTTGATTTGGATGTCGGTGGTGATTTTAATGTCACAGTTGCTGGTGATAAATTAGAGGATATAAAAGGTGGTATACGGCAAGATGTAAATGGTAATGTGCAATCTTTAATTAATGGTAATGTTACCACACAAATTACAAAAAATGAAACACGTGCAGTTTGGGGCGATCAGGATACCTTTGTAAGAGGTAACAAATCAAATCTTGTACAAGGTGTGCTGGAGAATGCCTCAAAAGATGTTATGCGTATGTCATCTGAGGAACAGGTAAGCGCATCATCTCCTAATATTAATATTGCTGCAAACAATTTATCTGCATTTGGTGCCACTGGTACAATAGGTGGTGATCAAATAGTTTATTATGGAACGACAGCACATATTGATCGAGTAAATTCCACATCGATGCACGCATCGAACAGTGTGCATGCAAGTGTAGGAATGGAAGCACCAACCTTTAACGGTAACTTAGCAGGAAATGCAAATACAGCAGGTACTGCAGGTACTGCAGCGCTCGGTGCATCTGCAGGTAGTGCACAAACTGCTGTTACTTTGACACCAGCAACTAATGTAAACACAACAGAATTTACAACTTCACTTGCTACAGATTATCTTGCAAAACATGAAAATGCAGTACGAGAAATATTAGTAGACCCAGGTAATTTACTCTATAATCAAATAAATCGTGATGCAGATTATGGTGGTGTTTCGGATAGAACATTAACAACTGCAGAAGTTAGATCAAAATTGAGGGATCCACTAAATCAGAAAAATGAAACATTTATTGGTTCTGTAATGTCTGAAGGTTTAATACATCATACGTTTTCCAACGCTGCACCGAATGACATTGATCGTATTGAAGGAAGAAGTGCCACAGTACGTAGAGCACATTCTAAGAAAATTTTAGGTAAAAATCCAGGCGGTGAAACAAAAAGATTTAAAGGTTCTGTACTTGATGGAAAACGATCCATTACAATTAGTCCTGTGTATAAACCTGATGGTAAAATTATTACATCTCGTACTGAACTTGCACAGGGAATTGTTATAGGAAGATTTTTGGGTGGTTGTGGAGATTCAATCACGTTTGATCATGTAATTGATAATAGTGAAAAGGTTAAAATTGCACGTAATCTTTTATTAAATGCAAATGCAAATAGAGCAATTATGGTCGATAATGATGTGTATAGTGAACATCGCCTTATAGTTGCCGAGGGAATATATCGTAAATATGTAAATGAAGGCATGACAACACTTGGTGTAAATGATTTAAAATCAAAAGGTAGATGTGTTGTTTACGAATTACATGACAGAACAGGTAACATTGACCTAAAGAAAACATTTGATCTTGCATCTTGGTGGAAAGATTCATTACAATTTCAAAAAATGATATTAAGTTATGATACGTTTAATCCAAAAGGTGGTACATTAACTGCACAAATTATTCTTATAATGCCAGAATTAAGTTCAAATTACGAGGCATCATTTGATAATCTAATTGAAACACGATATAATAACTTTGTGCAAAGTACAAATGAAATTATTGAATGCCTATAAAAGGATATAAATAGTACACTATGGCAGTAACCAAAGCATTTTCTATTGAGGACGGTAATCTTGCAAGTACTCAACTTGTATCTGCAAGAGAGCAACAATATAAGGATATTGATTTAACATTTACAGCAAAACCATCTGGTGATATATTTAAAAAACTTGATGCAGCAGATGTAAAACAATCTGTTAAAAATCTCCTTATGACAAATTATACTGAAAAACCTTTTAAAATGTCCTTTGGTGGTAATTTAAATGATTTTCTTTTTGAATTGGATACTGACACTGATTTTGATATATTAGCAGATAGAATTATAGAGACAGTTGATTTATATGAACCAAGGGCTCAAGTAACAAGAGTTGATGGTAATGTATATCCTTCAAGAAATGAAGTGGTAGTCACAGTAGAATTTCAAGTATTAAGTACATCTGAATTGGTAGTGCTTGATTTAACATTGACAAGGTTAAGATAAATGGCAACTAGTACAGTAAAATCATCCGATTTGGACTTTAATAATATCAAGTCGAGTCTGAAAAATTTTCTAAAAAGTAAAACTGAATTTTCTAGTTATGATTTTGAAGCATCTGGTATGTCAAATATCCTAGATGTTTTGGCATATAACACACATGTAAATGGCCTTACTGCTAACTTTGCAATGAATGAATCATTTTTAACTTCGGCACAATTAAGAAGTTCCGTTATATCACATGCGCAGATGTTGGGTTATGAAACAAGATCCCGTACTGCTGCAAATGCACTAATTAATATTTCTGTAAATTTATCCAGTGTTTCTGGTCGTCCTGCAAAATTAAATATACCCAAAGGGAAACAATTTACAAGTTCAGTTGATGGTATATCATATACATTTAGAACAAGAGAAGCAATTAATGCAAGTGACGATGGTACAGGATTATATGTATTTAAAAATTCATCAGGTGGCACAAATATTGCAATTTATGAAGGTGTAGAAAAAACAAAAACATTTTTAGTGGGTGAAAAAACTGAAAGACAAATTTACATAATTCCAGATGAAACAATTGATACAATGTTAGCTGATGTAAATGTATTTGAAACTTCTAGTTCTTCCAATTTTACAACATATACTCCACTCAGTCAAGCAATTACAATTGATGCTAATACAACCTTTTATGCAATTCATGAATCGCCAAACGGATTTTACGAATTAAATTTTGGTGATGGTGTTTCATATGGTAAATCTCCAGAACCTGGTGAAAAAATTGTAGTAACATATTTGTCATGTAAGGGTGCCTTGGCTAATAATGGTAATGTATTTGTTCCTGTTTCTGGCATTACCGTTAATGGTATTGAATATTCACTTTCGATCGTAACGAATACAGAATCAAGTGGTGGTGCAGCTAAGCAATCAATAGAATCCATACGGCAACTTGCTCCTATTGCATATGCTGGACAACAAAGACTTGTAACATCTTTGGATTATAAGGCAATGATTGAAAGTAATTTTCCACAGGTTTCTTCGGTATCCGTGTGGAGTGGTGATGAAAATATTCCTATTGATTATGGTAAGGTTTACATAGCAATTAATTTTACTGACGGAACATCGTCAACTGTACAGCAGGCCGTTAAGGATGCAATTGTCACAAATTATACTACCAATCTTTCTGTAATGTCAATTAAACCGGAATTTATTGATCCTGAATTTGTATTTTTAGAATTAAATAATAATTTCCAATTTGATCCTGGTTTAACTGGTAAAACTTTAGGAGCAATGGAAGACGAAGTCTTTAATTTTATTAAAACATATTTTGTGCAGTCCTTAAGAGACTTTGGTCAGGTATTTAGAAAGTCTAATTTAATGACAGAAATTGATGCACTTGATAAGGCCATTTTATCAAATGACATTGATTTAAAAATACAAATGAGATTAGAAGTTACATTAAATGTTCAAAATACAAAAACCTTAAATTTCCCTGTAGCAATAGCCACACCAGATGATATTTTTCACAGAATTCAATCAGACACATTTGAATTTAATGGAATACCAGCACAAATTAAAAATCAATTGAAAACCACAACATTACAAATATTTGATCTAGATGGAAATATTTTACTTGATAATGTAGGTGGATATAATCCTGCAAAAGGAAGTGTATCAATTATTGGTTTAAATCCAAGTCAAGTTATTAGTGGTAATACATTTATTAAGATAGCTGCAACACCACAAAGTGATTCAAAAATAGAACCACTACGTAATTATATTCTTGCACTTGACGTTGGAAGATCATCGGCAACTGCAAGAACAGATAGACAAACTGCAAATTTACAAGTTAGTATCTAATGGCCACTTTTGAAACACAAAAAGATCTTTTTAGATTTGATCCCAACTTCCGAAAAAGTTTGGTTCAAGAAGTACTGCCAGAATATTTCCAAACATCGTATCCTAATTTAATAGAATTTTTGGAAGGCTATTACGAATTTCTTGATTCTGATCTAAACTATGGTGGTTCAATTGCAGAATTAAATACAATAAGGGATTTACAAGATACAACTTTGAAGAGACTGGATTTTGTATTTGATGAACTTGCATTAGGAATATCACATACACAATTTACATTCCCAAGAGAAGCCTTAAGAAATTTCGGTAATTTTTTCCGAGTAAAAGGATCACTTTATTCTGCAGAAGGTTTTTTTAGAGCATTTTTTAACGAAGAAATAGAGGTTATATATCCAAAGGAATCAATACTTAAAGTTGGTGTTGATCCTATTGGACCAGAACAGGCATTTGTTTTAACTGATGGTAGACTCTATCAAATACTATCGGTTTTAATTAAATCTCCTATTTCATTAAATACCTGGGAACAGTTATATCGTAAATTTGTACACCCTACAGGATTTTTCTTAGGTGCACAAACGGTACTTGAAGGTGAAGGTACCATAACAATTTCAACTGCCTCATCACAAACAGATTTGGATCCGAGGCTTAAGGTAATATCAAATGCTGCATTCTCATATTCACCAGAGGCAGATACCACTATATTAATTCCTGATGATGGTGGAGATTCAGATGGATGTCCACAGCGTATGAATCCACTACGTACCATTGATTATTATGGCGGTGCTACAAACACCATGCAATATTTTACAACTTGGTATAGTAATTTAGATGAATGGGGAGGATTTCCACTTGCTGGAATAACATTTGACGATGCAGCAGATTCTGCAGGTGCATCTGCAATGAGGTTTGATAACACATATGAAACAATGGATTTACGGCAATACGAAGTTGTATGTGTACCTTATGTTGATGATGGCCATATTGCAGATCAAAGTCAATTAACAATTGGCCAATATGTTGTCGAAGGACTATAAAAACTATTATAAATAACATTAATTCAGATTGTAGGATTTAATATGGGTAAGCAAACTATTAATGTCGGAACTACCGGTAATGACGGTACCGGTGATGATCTACGTACCGCCGGCAATAAAATTAATGATAATTTTACGGAACTGTATAGTGATGTAAGAACTCTACAAGTTACTACTGGGGCCACCGGTACCAACTTGGGTGTTACATTTGATAGTAATCAAGTTATATTTGAAGGTACTGCAGACTCATTTGAAACAACCTTAAGTGTTATTAATCCTACAAAAGATAACACAATTAATTTACCAGATTCAAGTGGTACCTTGGTTCTGGATACTAATATTGCTGCAGTTGTAAATAGTGCTACACTGAGTATTATTAATAATACCGTTGATTCTAATTATATTGCCGTTCGTACGGGTGTTGCACAGGATTCTGGCGCCACACTCCTTATTGTGCAAGCAAACTCTATTGATTCCACAGGTGCAAGATTATTGATTGATTCTGCATATGTACAGGCAAGACAACTTGCTGGTACGGATTCTGCACTCTTTACAAAGTTAACTGCAATAGCAGGTCATGTGGTACCATCAGTTGATAGTACATATGATTTAGGTGATTCTGCACGTAAATGGAAAGACCTATATTTAAGTGGCACAACAATCCATCTAGGTGATACAACAATTAAAAATGATGGTGGTAGTGTAAAATTTGGTCGGCCGATTACTGCAAATATTAAAGTTGTAAATTCCATGGACTTACAAGGTAATTCCTTTGTTGATTCAAATGGAATGAATATGCGTTCACCTAAATTTAATTTTGGTACAATTGATGGTGTACAATATATTCACTTTAATCAAGCTGCACCACAAGTTAGAATAGGTGATTCGGATACACCTGCAGGTTATATACAATTAGGTCATAATACATCTAATAGCGGTTCTGTTGGAAAAGGTACTGTACACTACAATTCAACAGATAATCAGTTTAATTTTAAAGATAGTGATGGTTGGTTTTCACTACCGCGAACTGCATTTGATTCTGCAGATGTAATTTCTACAGTTGATAGTGCTTATGTAAGAGCAAGGGTAGTTGAACCAGATATTAGATCATATACTGTTGGAACAGTACCTAACAACCCAAAGAATGGTAATTTAATTTTTGTAAGTAACGGTAACTCGGGTGCACCATGCCTTGCTGTTTTTGACAGTGACGCAGGATTTTATAAGAGGATCGTGCTTGGAACACAGATCAGTACTTAATAGGATATAGAAAATGCCAGCGATTGTAACAGATGCCTTAAGAAGACAAATTGCACAGGACTTCTTTGACCAATTTACCGGTGATACAAGAAAGTATTACATTGGAGTTGGTCGATCAGAACAGTGGGATTCCACGGATACTGTACCAACACCAACAAATACTCCAACTACAGTTGAGGCATTTCGGAATGGTTTACAATCGGTAAAAAAAGTTGAGGCAACTTCACTAGTTGTTCCTCGTCACACTTGGTCATCTGGTAGAATTTATTCACAGTATGATGATCAACAAGGTGGGTATCCTACACAACCATATTATGTGATGAATGAAACACGTTCAGTATATGTATGTTTGGAAACTGGTCGTGATGGAACTGGTGCTGCTGTACCTTCAACTGTACAGCCTACACATGCAAATTTGGATTCACGTAGAGAATCCGATGGATATGTTTGGAAATTCCTATTTACAATTAGTGCTGAAAGGGCAAATAATTTCTTATCTGCAAATTTCATGCCAACACTTTTACAGGGTGCAACTGATTCCAACTCAACAGGTATTCAGTTAAAACAAAAAGCAGTACAAGATGCAGCAACACCTGGAGAAATTTTAAGTATTATTGTAACAAATGGCGGTGCAGGTTATACAGGTATTCCAACTGCAACAATTACAGATCCAAGTGGAAATGGTGCTAGTTTTAATATAACTATTGATTCTGCAACAGGACAAGTTGTTCGTATTCGTATGGACGATAGTACAAATGGAGATATTTCTGGACATGGTTCTGGATATACAAATCCATCAATTACATTCAATGGTGGCGGCGCCACATTAAATGCACAGGCCCGTGCAGTACTTGGTCCAGATTCCGGTATTGGTCGTGACCCTCGTGAAGATTTAAAATCAGCATCTGTTATGTTCCATGCAGAATTAAAAGGTACCGATAGTGATTTTATTGTTAATCAAGATTTCAGACAAGTGGGACTTATTCGTGATATTAAGAAAAATGATAATACAATCTTTTCAGAAACAACAGGTAATGCATTAAAGGCTATGAAACTTAGTAGTATTATTACTGCATTTACCGCTGATAAAATTATTGAAGGTGCCACAACTTTAGCAAGAGCATATATAGATGAAGTTGATTCCAATATTCTTTATTATCACCAAACAAATGAAACAGGTTTTGTGGCCTTTCAGACTGGGGAATTAATTGAAGAAACAAATGGTGGTGGTGAAGGAACAATTGGTGATTCAGCTGCCATATTACCTGAGGTTTTACCTTCAACAGGTGAGGTACTGTTTATAGATAATAGATCTCCAGTTGATCGAAGCACGGCACAAAATGAAGACATTAAAGTTATTATTCAATTCTAAGGATTAGAGGATGGCAACGCTACTTAATTCAGGACTTTTAAGCAATACGTATAAAGACGATTTCAGTGATAGTGATAATTATCATCGAATACTCTTTAACAGCGGCCGACCTTTGCAAGCGCGCGAACTTACGCAAATGCAAACGATTATCCAACAACAAATTAAAAGATTTGGTAATAATATTTTTAAGGAAGGTGGAGTTGTAAAACCAGGTGCTGCTGTATTAAATAATTCATACGAATTTGCAAAACTTATTACATCAACATTTGCATTACCATCTAATACCAGTACAATTTTAGGAACCACATTTACTGGCAATCAATCCGGAATTACTGCCAGAATTATCGAAGTTGTACAAGCAGAAAATAGTGATCCTGCAACGATTTATATTGCATACACAAACGGTCCAGCAGCACAAACTGGATTAACCACACCAAGATTTACTCCAGGTGAATCAATTACAAATGGATCTGTAACACTTAGGGTCCAACAAACAAATACAACAACAAATCCTGCAGTCGGTAGAGGAACCAGATACTCAATTGATAAGGGTGTTTACTATGCAAAAGGATTTTTTGTGTTTACCGAAGCACAGAATTTTATTGTTTCAAAATATACAGATACTGCAAATGAAACTGTAGGATATAAAATTGTAGAGGATGTTGTCAACGTTGATGATGATAATGATCTTTATGATAATCAAGGTGCAGTACCAAACATATCCTCTCCGGGTGCTGATAGATTAAGAATTAAACTGGTACTTACAAAACAATCTTCACTTGGAACAAGTGATAATTTTATACCTATTGCATCAATTAAAGATGGTGTGGTATTTAGAACGGTAGATGAAGATAATTCATATAATGTTATAAGGGATGTTATTGCAACTCGTATTAAGGAAAATTCTGGTGATTATATTATCAAACCATTTAAACTTTCCTTTGAAGAGGACTCTGATCAAGATAATTTAATTATGAATGTAAGTCCTGGTACTGCAGTTGTTGATGGTTATAGAGCAAATTTATATGCGCCATTTAAACAAAGAATTGAAAAACCTAATACAACAAAAGAAATTGAAAATCAAGTTACGGCTATAGGTTTTGGTAATTATGTATTGGTTGATAACGGTACATCCAATAATACTGCTGGTATGCCTGATATTAATAATTTTGATAAATTAACCTTAAAAGATGCTACTGGCTGGACTGGTAATAGTATTGGTACTGCACGCGTTCGGCAGATTGTAAGAGATACTGGTAATTTCCTTCGGTTTTATCTTTTCGATATTCAAATGAATTCTGGACAAAACTTTAGAAATGTACAAAGTATTGGCCTTTCAACTAGTGATTATTTTAATCTTTATAGACCACTCAGTAAAGCAGAACTAAAAGAAGTTACAAAAAATAATTTAATTTTTCAATTACCTAAAAGTAGACCTCAAGCCCTAGATGATATTAGTCTTACAACACAAAGAAGATTTCAAGTAACAACTGATGGTGCAGGAGCCGCATCCCTTTCACTTACAGCAAGTGGTGAGACATTTGCAAATACTGCGGATTGGATAGTTGCACCGGCTGGTGATGACATATTAAACACTGCACTTACATTTGCATCAAGTCCTGTAGGCCAAGTTGCTGCTAATATTACAGGTTTAAATGCCACAACAACATATGAAATTCTTGCTTTTGTTAATAAATCAATTGGTCTTGTAAGAAGTAAAACCAAAACTGAAACAACAATTACAGTGGCGCCAGATGGTAATGGAAATATTCCACTTGGTAAGGCAGATATTTTTAATATAAAAAGAGTAACGATTGGTGATTCAGACGGTCTTGATATTTCTGGAAGATACGAACTGGATAATGGCCAAAGGGATAATTTCTATGCTCTTGGTTCACTTAAACTTATACCTGGTAATTCAGCACCAACCACGGCTTTTGTAAGATATGAATATTTTGCACATGGTGCAAATGGTGATTTCTTTGCAATTAATTCTTATACAGGTCAAGTTGATTATGATAAAATTCAAAATGTATTTCTTTCAAATGGTCAAGAACACAATTTAAGAAATGTAATTGATTTCAGATCAGTTATGGACTCTGATGGTGAATTTGATAATGCTGCAAAAGGTGCTAGAATTAATGAATTACCTGAGGTTAATGATACTGTACAAGCAGATATTTCATATTACTTGCCGGAAAGGGCAATATTAACAATTAATCCAGATGGTGTTTTAGTGCTTCGTAAAGGCGATGCTTCATTCTCACCGTCACCTCCATCTACTCCTCCAAATAATTTACCTTTATATGATATTTTCTTTGGTGCTAATACTCTTAATGATTCTGATTTGTTAATACAAAAAATTGATCATCGTAGATACACAATGAAAGACATTGCAAGACTTGAGGATAGAGTTGATCGTAATGAGGAAATGATTGCACTTAGCCTTTTGGAAATTGATACCAAGAATTTCCAAATTTTTGATTCCTCAGGTTTAGATAGAACCAAGTCAGGATTCTTCGTGGATAATTTTTCAACTCAACTTTTCAGTGATACAAAAAATCCTGAATATAGAGCATCAATTGATCCACAAATGAATTTTATGGTTCCAACATTTAACGAGGATAATGTAAGACTTATTTACGATTCAGATGCATCATCAAATGTAATTAAGAAAGGTGATAATGTTTATTTAAAACACAGTCAAGTTGAATACATTTCACAGGCACAAGCATCTAGATCAATAAGAATTAATCCATTTGAAGCTGTTATCTACATAGGCGATATTAAACTTTCACCATCATCTGATGAATGGCGAGAAATAAATGTTCGTGCAAAGAAAATGGTTGACGGTGGTACAAAACTTGATACAACCCAGGCATATTTGTGGAATAACTGGCAGTGGAATTGGGGTGGAAAAAATATTGAGGATCTTAAGGTAGGTGATACAACAAACACTAAAACAGAAACCACTTCAACTAAAATACATTCAAATGTAAATAAAGTTGTTTCGGAAGAAACATTACTTGAAGTGATCGATCAAAGGGTAATTGATATTGCATTAATACCATTTATGAGATCAAGGAAAGTATATTTTAAGGCTGAAGGTTTAAGACCTGATTCAAAGGTATTTGCATATTTTGATGGAGTGAGAGTTGATGCATTTGTAAGAGAAGAAACATTCCAGAATATGTCTGATGATCATAAAGATTATGGTAATACACAGAGTAATGCAGTCGCTCATCCTGAAGGTTCAACTGATTTAATTACTGATGCAAATGGTGCAGTCGAAGGTTCATTCTTTATACCAAATACAAATGCAATTAGATTCCGTACAGGAATCCAAGAATTTATGATTTTGGATGTAAGTGGCGGTAATAAAAAGACAAGTGGAACAATTGCTACTGCTCTCTATGCAGCGACTGGTTATTTGGACACGGTTGATCAAACAATAAAATCAACTCGTGTTTTAAATGTTGAACATCAAAGATCCAGCAAAAATCGTTATTATCCACCTAACAACAATTATGGTGGTGGCGGTAAGGAACACTCGCACAAAGGTGAAACATATTATCAAGGAACTGGATCAACAGGAGCTAAAGGTGCTGCAATTGCACAAGGTAATTATCACGCACAAGAGGCAATGAAAGGTCGTAGTGGTGGTGGTACATGTTTCTTAGCAGGCACAATGGTTGAAATGGAAGATGGAACATTTAAGGCAGTTGAAACTGTACAACTTGGAGATCGAGTAGCGGTTGGTGGTATGGTATTTGCATGTGGCCAATTCCTTAGTAATGATTTACACGATTATAAAGGTGTTAAGGTATCTGGAAGCCATATGGTTTACGAGGATGGCCATTGGACGCGCGTTAAAGATACAAAACATGGTGTACCAATTAGTGATGAAACTGTTGTGGTTTATAACTTTGGAACAGAGGAACGTAGACTTCTGATTGAAGGAATATTATTTACTGATTATTTTGAAATTAGTGCGCAAGAATTATTATTGGAAAAAGGTGATAAATACTTTGATGAATGGCAAGATACCATTGAGGAAGATGATGCAATATGCGAAAGGGTATTAAATAGTGAAAGTGCGCAAATGGAAATTAGACAGTGATTATGACACACTAAAAAAATGGTGGAACGAATGGGAGTTTGGAGTAGTACCACAGGAACTGTTACCACCTGATGGTATTATTGTAGAAAATGATAATAAACCAATTTGTGCAGTCGGTGTATATTTTGGAAAAGGCTGTAAATTTTGTATGATGGACTGGCTTGTTAAGGACAAGAATGCATCATTGAAAGATTCACATAAGGCAATACAGTTATGTATTGATGAGTTAATAAAACTAGTTGATAATAAAGGTTATAAATTAATTTTTACTAATACATCTGATGATTCATTGATGAAAAGATATACAAGATTGCACGGTTTTAAATTAACCGAAAATAGTGTAAGAACTTTTGTGAAAGATGTTAATAATTCATACACTGATTTTGAATTTGTACAGGATGATGAACAGTGGGAAAAAGACCAAAGGTAGAGGAATGATATGGCAACTTCGCTAGGATATCAAATAAACAGAAATCCAATTGCACAATCTTTTTTTGTAGAGGATACCAATGGTATTTATCTTACGAAGGTTGATTTGTTTTTTAAATCGCGGGTAACAACCTCTCCAGTTTGTCTTCAAATTAGACCAATGGTAAATGGATTTCCTTCTACTTCAGAAATTATACCACAATCAACGGTTTACGTAAATGGTTCTAATGTTAATATATCTGCAGATGCCACTGCAGCAACTAGTTTTGAATTTGAAGAACCGTTATATCTTATAGGATCACACGATTATGCAATAGTGGTTATTACTAATAGTGACGAGTATGAAATATATATTGCACAAATCGATGAGTTTGAAATAGGTACAACCGCTGGTCGTGTTGCACGTAATCCGGCTCTTGGATCACTTTTCTATTCAGCCAATGGTGGTACGTTTACGGCATCACAGGATCAAGATTTAACATTTAAAATATACAGGGCAGAATTTGATAGCCTTGTCAATGGTGAAATTGTTCTTAAAAATGGATCCTTACCACAAAAATTATTAAAATCAAATCCAATACAAACAACCTCAGGAAGTGATACAGTAAGAATATATGATACTGGACATGGATTTGTTGTAAATGATCCAGTTACAATAAGAGGATTAGATTCAGCACAAACAATTGGTGGTATTAAAACAACAAGTATTATGGGTGCTGCAAAAACAATATCTGCAGTTGATTGGTCTGGGTATAATATTACTGCAGATTCGTCTGCAGATAGTGATGCAATTGGTGGTGGAAATGGATGTTTAGTTACCAAAAATATTCCATTTGGTGTGTATTATAACAATAGTCAAATATTAAAACCAGATAATACTGCATGCTATCCATCGTATAAACCAGTCAGAGGTAAATCATTTGCTGGAACTGAAACACCATATGTACAAGAACCAAATTACTTAGAGGCTGGAATTCACGAAACTATTGTGGAAAGAAAACCTTTTGTTGTAATGAATGATGCAATTGAAACTTCCGAACTTGGTGCAGGTGTTAAATCATTTGAACAAAAATTTTTAATTAATACAGACGACAGTAAAGTTTCACCAATGCTTGATTTACAAAGATCATCCGTTACATTGGTTGACGTATTAATTGATAATCAGGATTCCGCTGCAACTGTAGGATTTAATGTTCCAATAAATTTTGTAAATGAAACAAATGCCCGTGGAGGTTCAGCTGCAGCAAAACACATCACAAGATTAATAGAATTGGTTGAACCTGCAGTAGGTTTGAAAATTTTATTCTCTGCAAATAGACCGGCCGGGGCAAATTTTGACGTATATATTAGAACTGCTGAAGAGGGTATTGATCTTAGAGATGTGGATTATGTACTCATACCTACCAGTAGTAATAATCCAACAGATGAAGATTATTCGACATTTAGAGAATACGAATATTTGGCTGGAGGTTTAGGTGGTGACCTTAAGGAATTTACACAATTCCAGGTAAAAATTGTAATGAGATCCACTGATCGTGTAAAGATACCAGTATTTAAGGATTTAAGAGTTATTGCATTGAGCGTTTAATTATGGAAAGATATTCAAAGGTTGGTAGTGGTTTAGTAAAGGATAATAAAACACATGCCATTTTAAATACTGACTCTGAAAAAGTAAAACAAGCAAAGTTAATTAAAAAAGCTAGAAGAAACCAAAATAAAGAAATTGATGATCTCAAAAGAGATGTTAATGATATAAAATCTATGCTTTCTCAAATCGTGGAAAAACTCAATGGCGCGTAAGGTAATATTCAATACAAGTAATACGCTAGTTGCCACGATTAATAAAATCAATACCATGTCAACTAGTTATCTTGGCGATTTAGATGACTTGCATGGTTCTGGTTATTTAAATCCACAAAAATCGTTTATCGGCGGTTTCAAAGAAAACGAATATATTGAAAATGGTGGGCTTGCGGATCAATCAGCAGTTGCTGCACTTGAGTGGTTATTTCAAGAAGCGGATGCAATTGACTTAGCAGTTAATGGTTTTATACCACTGGATAGTAATGATAGTGCTGGTGCCAGAGGAATTACAAATATTGGCGCTATAAAAATGAATAAGGTTTTAGTTGCTGATAGTGCAGTAATTAAAAGTTTAAAAGTAGCCAAATTATTTATTCCAATTGATTCTGATTTAGATAGCCAATCAGCAACTGTATTAAGAGATAGTCTTGATAGTGATTTTTATGCACCATCATTTCAAGGTGGTCCTATATTCAATACTGGTATTACAATTGATAGCGGTTATATTACCAGATTTTCTGGGCCACACATGGACATTGGTAAATGGTTTACAACCGATAGCGGTTTCAGAACCTTCTTTAATGATAGTACGGATAGCATAGGCAATTTTGTACCGTTATTTAATTTTGGATTTACGGTACGAGATAGTGCATATATCGGAACATTACATGGACCTAGAGGAGTATTTCCATTTCCACGTCCACGTAAACCTGGATTTCCAAATGGATATACATTTGATTCTGCAACATTAGTAATTAATGGAGATTCAGCAGGCCCTGGAAAATCTGGTATTAGTACAATTAATGTAATTGCTCCAGATTCACTGGATAGTTCATATGCACTTACATTGGATTATGATAGTGGTTTATTTAGAAAAATAACAGTTGACTCAATTAATTTACCTAATATAACATTTGATTCTACTGATTCAGCATTTGGTATTAGTACATTATTTATTGATGTTGATTCCAGTTATGATTCCATAAAAGATTTTAGACCAGGATTTCCTTCTGCACCAAATATTAATATTGATTCAGCAGTCAGAACAACTTTTCACGATAGACTTGATTCAGGATTTTCCTTTGTGAGTCCTTTTAGTATTTCAGATTCAAACGATGATATTATACTTGGTGGATTTTTAATAAGTCAATATGATAGTGATAATAGGTTGGTATAAATAGTACGAGAGATTAGGATATGACACGTAGAATACAAATACAAACATCTAATTCTATCGGCACATGGATTGCCAAGAACAATCAACTATCAGATAATTTTGGTGATTTGGATCTACTTGATTCTGCATTTGAATCAAACAGATATGGTAAGGCTGATTCAAACTTTGTTTCTGCCTTAAATTTTCTTCATAGAAAAATTGATAGTGCGGCTAGAGCAATATTTGATTCAGGTGGTATTTTAAATGTCAGTACACTTATTGCTGATAGTGCAGTAATTAATAGAATTAGGGCAAACTTTCTTTATGCAGAAAGTGCAGATATTGATTCTGCATTTACTCATATTTTAAGGGGTCACCAATTAGATTATACTACTGCACATATTGAAAGTGCAGAAATTGCTTTTCTGACTGGTAAAACAATTGAATATGACAGTGCACGTATTAAATACCTTTCCGGTAATTTCATAGATTTTGATAGTGCAAAATTTGGTAATTTAACTGCAACAGATAGTGCAATTTTTACTAATGCAACTGTGCAAAATTTAACATTAAATAATAAATTAGGTTTTGGTGGACAAGAATTTTCTCATGTATTTCCTTTCAGTATTAAGGATTCTGTAGGTACCGTACTGTTGGGTGGATATGTTCTGTCAACAGATAGTGATATACGAGTTCCTTAATGACACGCACAACTCCCTACTCTGCTCATAGGCCTCTTGTTGTTGATCACAGGGATGTTTTTCTTAAAGACACTGGCGCTACCCTTACAAATTTTGATTTTTATGGATTAAATACCAAAGGTGGTGCACACGGCTTAAGGGAAATGACTACAGCAGAATTTAGAGCATTTAAAAAATGGATTCGTTACCTTTGGGCAAGAAATAAAACTGTAACACTTTCATACAATTCAGGAAATACAGGTAATTTAACTCCAATGTATGATACACGTTTGGTGGCCGGGGCAGACGCAACTAATGTAAGTTCATTTCCAGGTGCTCCAAATACAACTACGGTTACTACAACATGGCAAAAAATAGATCTTACATATGATACCTCTATTGCCTTACCGTCCATTTTTGATTTTTGTCCTGGTAGGAGTTTTCCAATAAGAGTTGAATATTCTGGCGGTGTATATAAAATTAGGGAATATTCACAAATAGAGGTTTGGGAATTAATTGCAGAAGCAATTAGAGAGGTCGGTGGATCATCTGCACATTTTGTAAACACAAATGATACTGGCCCTGCAATGACTGTAGGAAGAATTGGTGGATATGCTATATTCAGACAAGATCAAATTCCTACTACCAACCATGATGACGCTGCTGGATTTACTGATCTTGGTAGAGTATTTGAAGATACTGTAAGTGTAGGTGTAAGTGGTTATAGTGGTCCGGGAGGCGCCGGTACTGCAGGTGATACTACTTTGGACAGACCAGTTGCAATTAATACTGCTAATCAATGGAATTTATATGAAATGAATACACCAACCACAGTAGATACACCTAAAAATTTGGTATATGCAAATACCGATGGTTCACTACAAGAATGGGGTTTGGCTGGTATGCAACAATATTTTGAACAAGCTGCACAATCCATTGCAGCAAATGGTTATACAAATTCATTAGGTGGTAGTTCAGGTAAACTGGTTTGGTATATAGAAGAAGTTGGTGTTACACAATCATTTGGAACACCAGTTACAGTAGGTTCTTCAATTATTAATGAAATATCATCAGGACAAACAACAGTAAATACACAATATACTGGTGATGATTATAGAACACAAGATTTTCCAAATGGAACATATGTAACAGGAAACACATATGGCTTGAAGGCATATACGGAAAACCAATTTATATAACGGAGTAATGATTATGGAAAAAGATTTTATCACAGCATATTTTACAAACAATGAAAGAACTGTTGTAGGAATTGTTCGTGAAACTCCAGACCAAGAATCAGAATGGATTGAACACATTGTTGCTGAAGAAGGTAATCCTAAGTGGGAAGCACTATTAAAAGACATATCAATTGATCAATTACACGAAAATACTTGGCAATATTTAAAACAATTAGATGCTGGATTTAAAAATCAAGTTATAGAAGTTGCTAAGGAACGTGGCTTAATATATGATATTGATGCAGTAAATACTGACATTTATAAAGCACTTGCCAAGGCTTTTTTTGAACCTTTTGATCCAGAAAAGGATAAGGAAAAACTTTTTATTTTAAAAATCCAATTATTTGAAGTCCCACAAATTAGAGAATGTAAAGATAAAAATTTAAAGGCAAGTTTAAGAAAATCAACTACAATTTTAGAGGCATTAAAAATCTCAATTAAGATTGTAGAAAGTACCGTTGGCACCACTGCGTAGTTTTCATACATTCATACCTCTGATTAAATAAATAAACGTCATAATCTTGTTCGTCTGTTACTGTTTGAAAAGAACAGTAATCATAACGAGTTGTATGAGGATCTAGCCAGATTCTATATGTTTTAGGGTTATAAATTTCATATAGATATTGATCAATACCTAAATGATATTTTAAAAGATGATAATCCAATTGTTCTACAAAATAATCATGTATGTGTGATACATCTCCATACCAAGATATAATAGATGAATTTAAGGGTGTGTGCCATGCATCTCTCCACCAGGCATAACATACGGTAAATTCCTTTTTTAGAAATTTATTGCAATCACCTTTTATTAAAACATCTAAATCAAAGTAAATATTCTGGCCATCTTTAAATCTACTAAACATTTGTAATTTATCATAAACACCTCCATATATTTCCCAATCAATAATTTCAAATGAATCATACTTTAAACCAGAGTATTCATCTATCATATATTTTAAATTTTCAACATACCAGTGATCATATTTGTCTCCAGTATTAACACATATTACTCGCATAATTCCTCTGCAAAATATTGTAATGTCATTCTATTATCGTTCATTTTTCTTTTAAATGGAATTGGCATATGGAATCTACGTGTATCCCAAGATGTTACTGTACCGGGTGTATCAAAGAATAACATTTTTTCAAGTGATAAACCGTCAACTTGATTTCTGCGTATTTCTTCGCCGTCACAATATTGTAGTATATCTTTATAATCTTGTTCTGGAAATTCATTACCAGTAAAATTTCTAATTTTCTCTCCAAATCTGTAAGGCTCTTCATCTTTAAAAAAGTAAATATATTTTTTACCTTTGTATAATGATGAAAATTTAGCCGTGTCTGCATCTTCAAGTTTTATATCGTATTCATAATATACTGACCATGGATACCATTGGTCAAACATTACAGTACCATTTGTAGCAGGGGCATTAAGATTAATTAAACCTTGCTGCACATTATCATAATTAGGATTTGGCCAATATTGCTCCTTTGGAATATCCCATGTTTCAGGTCTTGGTGCATATTTATTTTTTACATCCAGTGAATCTGTATGTGCTGGAAATCCTGTATCAAAATTAAAATAGGTAAGTTGAGTTACATTACCAGGTCTGTTATTTTTTTTAAGTACATCCAATAGATGTAAACGGACTTCCTTTAGCGCAGAAAAATTTTCTTCATATTCTTTAGCCAATACTGCAAATTCCAAATCATCGTCCTTACGATGTTTCCATGTTTTTCCAGTGTGCGTATAGTATATTGCTGAATTAATATGAAAATCATCTTCTGTAAACCAAAAAGCTATTTCATATACCCTGTAATCGTCTAGACTTTTATCAAGAAAATATTGAATAAATTCATTTTCAAATTCCTTTGCTGCCTCTACAACACTGTCAATAAGAGATCTAGGAATTGCATCTTTTATTTGTATTGAAGGATATAGTTCTCCTTTACGCAACTGTATCATTTCCCACTCCTTTTTTAGATCTTATTTCCAATTTATCTGCAGGTCTTACTTGAGTACTACATTGTCTTAAACATTGCGGAATTGGTTCACTATCAATTGTTGTCGGTAGACTGGTTGTATACCAATATGATTTAACTATATCCCTAAGCGGAGTAAATTTAACATTATAGTGTAACTTTTTAAGATTGTATTCTTGAATTATTTCATGACTATTAAATTTACTCTTTGTACTGGGTGCAGAATAATCAGCAGAACCAAAATAACAACATGGCCATACTTGTCCATCAAAATTAATATTTAATGTATTGTTAATTGACCATTTACATGCAACTTTTTCTTGTATGATATTCATATCTTGTATAAGTGACATATATGGTTCCTTAAAAGGTTTATCAGCCCACTCATAATATTCTGTTTCATTATTTTCATTTTTAAATTCCCATGGCATGTAATTACCATTATCATCAAGTTCAAAACGAGAACTTTTTACAAATGAATGATCTTGACTACCATATTCATGTGCCAATTTTTTTATTTCTGCTGTATAATCCTGATTATGTTTAAATATTACTGATTGTGTGCGTGTTATATTAACAGGATAAGATGAAAATGCCTTCATATTATTAAGCACTTTTTGTAAATTTGTGTTTCTTCTATAATGTGAATGCATTTCTTGAGTAATTCCATCCACATCAAACATAACCGTAAAACGCATGTTTTTTGCTTTTGCAATAATTCCTAAAGCTGAAAAATCAAACCAAAAATCCTCATCTCTCATAGACCCATTTGTAACAATTTCAAATCCAGATCCTGATTTCATATTTTCCAAAAAATATTTTGTAATTTCATAAATTTCTGGATTCATCATTGCATCACCCCATGTGGGACACAACTGTATATAGAAAACATCTTTTAATTGTTCTTTAGGATATGCCAATTGTATTTCAGGTAATGACCAATGTACCAGTGGTACAAAATCCTCTCTTTTTAGTCCACCTGACTTGGAGTCTGTACGTGAACATTGAGGGCATTTGGCATTACAATATGTGCTAATATCCAAAATTAATTTTAGGTCTTTATTTTTCCATGTGTACATTAAAACTTAACTCAAATTCTTTGTTAACATGATGCCACATATGTGCACCGGGTGATGGAACAGGTGATATTTTATCAATTAAAAAATTCCATTGTAATTGAATATTTGTAAATGGAATATTAAATTTTTCTATAAGATAAGATACGAATATTTCGTTATTTGGTTTCCATACCTTATTTATTTCATTTGGATAAAGATTGTCATCTTTTGCCTCATACAATTTATTTACCATCATTTTAAACCGACTTGTAAAATTTAATAAATTAATTGCATTTTTATTGCCACCTATAACCCCAGTGTTAATTACCAAAGGGTTTCCCATAATATCATCCAATAAAAGCATTGCATTTTTTGCACATGTTTTACAATACATATTCATATCATCAAATGCATCATTTTCAAGAGCCCATTGAAAATGTTTTTTTGGTGGAGTTCTATCTATGGCAAATGCACATATTGTATTAAAATCAAAGTGTTCAAATATGTTTATCTTTGTAACAGGCACGACATCAAAATCTAAATATAATACTTCATCATAATATTGTGCAAAATGTTCAAGTTTTTTAATTTTATTAAATTGTATAATATCATAATTTGTTTCAGTTGTTATTTCCAAATCGTAATCAGCATTACATAAACTGGCATAATCTCTTTGAGACTTTTCCAGTTTATATTTGTATTTTTCAAATTGCATTTTTTTATAATCGGTAGATGATTTATGTGGATCTACCGTTGATGTATAAATGCTATAAATTATTCTTTTCACACCATTCCCTTACGTATCCAAATTCTTTATTAATTACATGTACCAAATTTGTTCCTTTTGGCACATAATTCCATTTGTCCATAAAATGATGCCACTTTTCATTTAACCATTGTTTTTCAACTTTATTAATTGACATTTTATATGACCATATTGTTTCATTGTCCCAACCAAATATACGTTGAATGTGTTCTGGATACATACTAAATTCATCATTTTTTAATTCAGTCATAAGTGCAAGTGTTGAATTAAAATTTCCCCAATAATCCAATTGGTTTAATTGTTTTGCGGTAATACCTACGATACCTGTATTATAAACATCATTAATGCCAGATGCATTTGCCTCCACGAGCATTGCTCTGGCATTCCAATATTTTGCAGTCGGTGATCTATTCGATATTGGGTTTTTTAATAGTCGTGCCTTATCACTTAATATTCCGGAATAAGATGTATCGATGTGCTTTCTGTTTGTAAGTATTGCAACACCATTTGATAAATCCCAATAATCAAAAAAGTTTTTATTTGATACTGGAATAACATCAAAATCTATATATAGTATTTCATCATATTGTTTTGCCAATTTATATAATAAATGTATTTTATAAAAATTAACTATGTTATATGAGGTGATCATAGGATATTTTTCATTAAACATTTTTTTATATTTTATATAATCTGAATCATATTCATATAATCTATATTCTATGTTACATGCTTTTGCATATTCAATATGTCTTTGTTTAATCCAATTTTCGTAATCCTTAAATAATCTTTTAGCCTTGGAATTTTTAGGTTCATCTTCACCATAAAAAGGTGGTTGCCAATCTAATTCATTATCAGGTATGTCAATATAAAGGCTATAAATAATTCTTGTCATGATCTTACAAAATGCTATAGATAAAATTCAGTCGTGTAATGATATATATCTGATAAAAGATATTGCAAATTCGGTTAATTCTAACCAAATAAAAAATAAAGAATGGCTGTGTGAAAATTTAGAACCTTATTTGGACATGTTATCCGATCCTAAAATTGTTGTAGCGGCCGGATGGCATGGTCTTACTGCACATATGCTCGATCGTAATGTTGTGTCATTTGACATGGACGATAATTGTAAAAAAGTAAAATTATTTCAAAATGTAAAATATCGTACCAGTAAAATTGAAGACTTTGATCCATGGGATTATGATGTTATTATTTGCACATCTTGTGAACACATTACCGATGATGTTATTAACTGTTTTATTCAAAGAAAAAAGGATTCTGCCTTAGTTGTTTTACAAAGCAATAATTATTATAATATTGCAGATCACATTAATTGTAAACAAGATTGCGATGAATTTGCAAAAAGTATTAACATAAAAATTTTGGAGAAACATACACTTGAATTAGAAAAATATAACCGATTTATGATTTTTGGAATATAAATTTTTATAAATAACCTTGACTAATCATGTACGAGTTACTTAGTATCGAGTGGGATAATGGCAGAATACGAACGATTTGCGATCGACCAAGGATCGGATATAGCAATTCAACTAGAATTAGTTGATGTCAATGGCAATCCTAAAAATTTAACCAATTTTAGTGCTGCTGCACAAATGAAGCGCAATTATAATAGCGATTCAGCAGATACCCATTCATTTTCTGCAGCAATTGCAAACGCGACACAAGGTATACTAACACTCTCTTTGACCAATGCACAAACATCAGCTCTTAAGGTTGGTAATTATGTGTATGATGTGGAGATCTCTTTTGTTGATGATTCAGCAAATACAATTATTGAACGAGTTCTCGAAGGTAAGATACGTGTTAACCCTAATGTCACGGATGCATAAATGTCTGAAAACACACAAACGCTCGT
>MDTC01161471.1_pt1 | contig 42943 bp, 42 predicted proteins | sample 811181 | NCBI WGS metagenome assembly MDTC01 (sample SAMN05326644, study PRJNA326480) | marine metagenome | isolation source: seawater | place: Pacific Ocean: North | collected 2011 | reverse complement strand
AGAACTTTTCTTTTAGTGTCATAAGTAATAGCGATAGCTGCAATTATTGAAACAAGAAGTATTACAGATGCAACCTCAAAAGCTATAATGTAATTTGTAAAAAGAGATGAGCCTATTAGTAAAGTATTATCAATTTGAATAAACTTATCAGAAACAAATTGATTATCATTTAAAGTATTTATTATTAAATAAAGTTCTACAAACATTATTGTAGAAATAATTGCAGAAGTAATAAAATATTTATTTTTTGAATTATCTATTAAATCTTGTTTTACTAACATCATTACAACAAATAAAAAAAGAACCAAAACAGCTCCCACATAAACGAGAACTAAGACGATACCTAAAAATTCTGCTCCAAGTAACAGCCAAATAATTGCCATATTAAAAAAAATAAATACCAAAAGTAGAGCAGCATTTACTGTCTTATTTACAGTTATCATTAACACAGATGAGACTAGCACAACTGATGCAATAAAATAAAAAAGTAGGTTTAGGAAATTCATTTTTTTTAATTATTATATTTTTCATTTATTAATTGACTTTCCATTTGATCGCCAATTTTTAAAAGCGTTGCTTTATCTATAATATTCTCACCTTTTTTTTCAAAATGATATTCATAAATTTTAGTTTCAACGATAGCATCTACAGGGCAAGCCTCTTCACAAAACCCACAATATATACATTTAAATAAATCAATATCATATCTAGTTGTTCTTCTTGTTCCGTCATTTCTTTCTTCCGTATCTATTGTTATCGCTAATGCTGGACAAACTGCTTCGCATAGCTTACACCCAATACATCTCTCCTCACCATTTGGATACTTTCTCAAAGCATGCAGACCTCTAAACCTATTTGATGTTGGAGTTTTTTGATTTGGATAATCAATTGTGATTTTATTTTTAAACATATTAGAAAAGGTCAATTTAAGCCCTTTTAGTAATTCAATTAAAAATAAAGATTTTATAAATTTTATAATCATAATTTTATACAAACCAAGGTGCAATTTTAAAATATATTGCAATAATTTCAATTATAATCCAGAAAAGTGTTATAGGTATAAGAATTTTCCATCCTAACCTCATGATTTGATCATATCTATATCTTGGAAAAGTTGCCCTAAACCATATAAAAGTAAACATAAAGAAAAACGTTTTAATTATAAACCAATGAATGCCATCACTAACTAAAAAATTATATGCATCATTTAACAAAAGCATGTTGGAGCCTTGGTCTATTTGAATCAAAGTCGATGTAAAAGGTGACAGCCATCCACCAAAAAACAATATTGCAATTAAAGCTGATATTAAAATCATATTTGCATATTCAGCTATAAAAAATATTGCAAAAGCCATACCTGAATACTCAACATGAAACCCAGCAACTAATTCAGACTCACCCTCCGCGACATCAAATGGAGCTCTATTAGTTTCTGCAACTCCAGCAACAACATAAACAATAAATAATGGTAGAAGTGGTAACCACAGCCAATTAAAAACAGAACCTTTTTGAGCATCAATAATCTCTCCAAGATTTAAACTACCGGTTATCATCACAACACCGACTAAAGCAAAACCCATTGCTATTTCGTAAGCAACAATCTGAGCCGCTGATCTCATAGCTCCTAAAAGTGCATATTTTGAATTCGATGCCCATCCAGCAATAATGATTCCATAAACTCCCATTGAAGTTAAAGCTAAAATGTAAAGTAGTCCGGCATTTATATCAGAAATAACTAAGGTACTGGAAAAAGGAATCACAGCCCATGCACTAAAAGCAGTAATAAAAGTTATTATAGGAGCTAATAAAAATAAAAAAGTGTTAGAGTTAGTGGGAATTATTATTTCTTTCAAAAATAACTTTACACCATCAGCAAGTGGTTGCAGTAATCCGTAAGGACCAACAACATTTGGGCCTTTTCTAATTTGCATTGCAGCAATTACTTTTCTTTCTGCGTAAGTATAATAAGCGACAAAAACTAATAAAATTGTTATCAAAACGATTATAGAAATAAAAACAAGAACTATCTCATTGAGGGAGAGTACAAAGTTTTCAATATAGGAAAATATGTTAATATTATCAAACATTTTCTATTACAATATTCTCAAAATTATTACCTAAATCATAATAATTTTCACTTGAAGTTGTAATGTAAACGCAGTTGTCAGAAACGTTTTCATCGATTAATAAATCTACTAATAGAGATTTATCTTTTTGTTTTATGAGTACCTTGTTTTTAGACGTATTAACATCAAATAATTGTAAGGTTTTGTTATTTACTTTTATAACATTATTTTTTGGTATTGTTTTCAAAAGAGATGAAGCCCTTCTCAGCATTGCGTTAGTAAAATAGTGATGAAAATTTCCATATCTAATAGAATTTGTAGGTGATAAACTTTTCTTTATTACAAGATCACTATCAAAATTAAACTCAAAATAAAGATTCTTTCGTATTATGGAATTTATCTCTTCTTGTATATCGCTAATATCTTCATAATTAAAATTATTTAAATCCAAATTATTGGCCAGATATGTAAGTATTTTCCAACCTTCTTTCGAATCATATAAGTTGTCGCAAGCTTTATCAAAATATTGAGATTTGCCCTCAATATTAATATATGATCCTGAAGTTTCATAATGAGTAGAAAGTGGAAGTAATACATCATATAAATCTATATCTTTTTCATTTATAAAGTTTTGTATGCCTATAACAAATTTTGATCCTGATAAAAATTTGTGAAATTCGTTTCTAAGAACTGTATCATCAGGCTCTATGTTAAATAAGAATGTAAAATCTGGTTTTACTTCTAAACACTCTTGAAAATTCAATGAAGGAGAATTGATTTTTTCTCCACCTGCTTTTCTATGGGGAACGCAGCCTGTAATCCAAGCTCCAGGAGTGTTACAACCGTTTAAGAGGATTGATAATTTAATATTTAATATATCAGCTATCTGATTGCTTAAATATTTTATTAAATCATAATCAGGGTGTGAAATTGTGCTCGATCCTAATATGATTTGTAAATTTTTTGAATTAGTAATTGAATCAACAATAGGATTGACATCTAAACTTAGATTAATTGATTTTTCAAAATTAATATTTTTGTAGTTTGCTTCATTTAGTTTACACAACTTAACATATATGCTTGCAAGTGCATCAACGAGTAAATCTGGTTGAACTAATTTTTGATAATCAGTATCAAAGTTATAATTATAATTATAAGTATTTAGTGAGAGTATTTTACAATTATTCTTATAGGCCTTTCTAATGTGGTAGGAAAGAATGGGTTGATCATAACTTACATTAGAGTCAATTAATAAGATTACATCTTTGTTTTTAATATCGTTTATATTTTCATTTAACCTTGGGTAAGTTTCATATGAATCTTGATTTCTAAAATCTACCGAGTGAATTCTATGGTCTATGTTATTAATATTGAGGCCTCTCATTAATTTTTGGAATAAAAAAAGTTCTTCTGTTGTAGAATCTGGGTTGATTAATGCACATGAGTTGCTTAATTCATTTTGTGATATTTTATCTTTTAGAAATTGTATTGCTTTCTGCCATGAAACTTCTTCAAATCTGTCTTCAATTTTTATCATTGGCTTAGATGTTCTTTCTACATGGTCTATTGATTCATATGAAAACCTATCTCTATCAGATAACCAAATATCATTTATATTTTTATTTTCCCTTGGAGTAACTTTATAAATACTTTTTGAATTTGAGTGTATAAAAGTGTTTGAGCCCAAGCAATCATTATGTGATACCGAATTTATCTCATTATATTCCCATGGCCTTCCTTTCATGTGAGATGGTTTTGAATTTAGTGCACCTACTGGACATATATCAATCATATTTCCAGACATAGGTGATTCTACTGAGTTTGAAAGAAAACTTCTAATTTCTAAGGATTCTCCTCGATTGATAACCCCAAGCTCTTTTTGACCAACGACCTCCTCACCAAATCGAACGCATCTAGTACAATGTATGCATCTGGTCATATTAGTTTTAATTAAAGGGCCTATGTCATAGTCAAAAACTACTCTCTTTTCTTGAGTATATCTTGACTTAAGATCGCTATGGTTCATTGCTAGGTCTTGAAGTTCACACATTCCTCCTTGATCACATACGGGACAATCTAGTGGGTGATTTATTAGCAGCAACTCCATAGTATTTTTTTGTGAATTTTTTGCCATTTCAGAAGACGTGAAATATTCAGCACCATCTGAAACTGGTGTAGCACATGCTGGCAAGGGTTTGCCAATGCCCTTTTGCTCTATTAAACACATTCTACAGTTAGCAGCAATTGATAGAGATTCGTGATAACAAAATCTTGGGATATAAATGTCATTTCTATCTGCAACCTGAATCACAGTTTCGTTAGGGTTACAATCATATTCGTTGTTATTAATTTTTATGTGCATAACTTATTTAATGTATGAAAGAAATTCATCCTTAAAATTTTTTATAAAACTTTCTACAGGCATAGCCGCTGCATCACCAAGAGCGCATATGGTACTTCCTTGAATCATACTTGGAATCGACTCAAGAACTTCAATATCATTATGTGTTCCATTACCGCTAATAATTTTTGATAAAAGTCTATACATCCATCCTGTTCCCTCCCTACAAGGACTGCATTGACCACATGACTCTGAGTAATAGAAACGCGCGATTCGATGAAGAACTTTAACCATATCAGTATCCTCATCCATTATGATAATTGCTCCGGAACCAAGCATTGATCCGGCTTGGGAAATTGACTCATAATCTAGATTAGTATTCATCATTACTTCACCTTTAACTACAGGGACTGAAGACCCACCTGGAATTACAGCTTTTATTTTTTTTCCATTTCTCATGCCACCTGACATTTCTAATAGATCCGAAAAAGGAGTGCCTAGAGGTATTTCAAAATTTCCAGGATTATTAATGTGACCTGAAACCGAAAAACATTTAAAGCCAGCACTATCTGAGGTTCCAAATTTTCTAAACCAAGAATCTCCCTCAAAAATTATTTTAGGTAAAGACGCTAAAGTTTCTACATTGTTTATAATTGTAGGTTGATTATATAAACCATTGATAGCAGGAAATGGTGGTTTATATCTTGGAAAACCTTTTTTTCCTTCTAATGACTCAAGCATTGCTGTCTCTTCCCCGCAAATATATGCTCCAGCGCCAATAAAATCATATATATCAATAGAAATTTGTGAATTAAAAATATTTTTGCCAACATAGCCTTTCTTAGAAGCTTCATTTAAAGCATTTTTAAAAGTCTGATATGGTTCATCGATAAATTCGCCTCTAAGATAACAATACCCCTTATCAGCACCAATGGCATAACATGCTATAAGCATACCCTCTATTACAGCATGTGGGTTGTATCGTAAGATATCTCTATCCTTACATGTACCAGGCTCAGATTCGTCTGCATTGCAAACAAGGTATTTTTGACTAGCATTTTTATTTATAAATCCCCATTTGGTTCCAGTGGAGAAACCCGCTCCACCTCTTCCTCTTAACCCAGAATTTTTTACAGTGTTTATAACTTCATCTGGGTTTATTTTTTCTTCAATTATTTTATTCCAAGCTTTGTAACCACCAACGGATAAATAAGCTTCCAACGAGGAGGGATTATCAATATTTAAGGTTGAATAACATAATTTATTTAAAGAGTTACTTTTCATCTTTTAAAGTTCCTATAATTTCGTCTAATAATTCTATAGTGACATTCTCATAATATTTATGATTAACTTGCATCATCGGTGCTCCACAACATGCGGCTAAACATTCTCTTTCGTCTTTAAGAAAAATATTATCACTAGAATCTCCTATCTTAATACCCAATTTTTTCTCTGCATAAGATACCAAATCATCAGATCCTCTAAGCATACAAGAGATATTTGTACAAATAGATATAACATTTTTTCCTACATTTTCAGTTTCAAACATTGAGTAAAAAGTAGCAATTTCATAAACATCGATAAAATCTATGCCTAAAATTTCTGCCGTTGCTTTCATCTGTTCTTCAGTTATAAAACCTTTCTCTTTTTGACAAATATGAAGAACATAAATTATTGAAGATTTGGCATGCTCGTTTGGAAACTTTTTTTTCCACGCATTTATTTTAACTACGTTATCCTCAGAAAATTTATATGCTATTTCGCTTTTCATAATTACCTATCAATTTCACCAAAAACAATATCTTGTGTTCCTATCACAGCCACAACATCAGAGATCATATGCCCCTTTACCATTTCATTTAGTGCAGCCAAGTGAGGAAAACCTGGTGCCCTAATTTTTAATCTATACGGTTTGTTTGCTCCATCAGATATCAACGTAACTCCAAACTCACCTTTTGGATGTTCCACTGAAGTGTATATATGGCCTTTTGGAAGACAATAACCTTCAGTGTAATATTTAAAATGATGAATTAATGCTTCCATATTTTCTTTTGCGTCAATTTTCTGTGGCGGAGCTATCTTAGAACTACTGGATATATATTCACCGTCATCTTTTTTCAACCAATCTACACATTGTTTAATTATTTTATTAGACTGCCTCATTTCTTCTATGCGAACTAAATAGCGATCATAGCAATCTCCATTTGTTCCAATTGGGATATCGAAATCTATTTTTGAATAAACTTCATAAGGCTGTTTTTTTCTAAGATCCCACGCAACACCACTTCCCCTAAGCATTGGCCCTGTAAAACCTAAGTTTCTTGCTTTTTCTGGGTCAACTACTCCTATTCCTACAGTGCGCTGTTTCCAAATCCTATTATCAGTTAGTAAAGTCTCATACTCATCAACGCATTTTGGAAATTTGTTTGTAAAACTCTCAATAAAATCTAATAAGCTTCCTTCCCTGCCTTTATTTAATTCTCTTATCTTTTTTTTATTTGCACCTTTGTATTCTTTGTAAAGGGGCATGTTTTTAGGTAAATCTTTAGCTACGCCTCCAGGTCTATAATAAGTAGCATGCATTCTGGTTCCTGAGACAGCTTCGTAACAATCCATTAAATCCTCTCTTTCTCTAAAAGCATAGAGAAACACACTCATAGCTCCTATATCAAGTGCATGAGCCCCTAGCCAAAGTAAATGATTAAGTATTCTTGTTATTTCATCAAACATTACTCTTATATATTTTGCTCTTTCAGGTATATCAAGCTTTAAAATATTTTCTATGGCAAGCACATATGCATGTTCGTTACACATCATTGAAACATAGTCTAGTCGATCCATATATCCAATGGATTGATTATATGGTTTGCTCTCAGCAAGCTTTTCAGTACCACGATGAAGCAAACCAACATGAGGGTCGGCCTTTATGATAACCTCCCCCTCTAACTCTAATATCAGCCTGAGCACGCCGTGGGCGGAGGGATGCTGTGGACCAAAATTCATTGTATAACTCTTTAATTCAGCCATTTGCTAGTCTCCCTCCCTAATAACCTTAGGCACTAAGACGCGAGGTTCTATTGATACAGGTTTTTGCACCACCCTATCTTTTTCTATGTCATAGCTTACTTCAGAATTTCCAACTAGAGGAAAATCCTTTCTTAGAGGGTGTCCAACAAAACCATAATCAGTCAATAGTCGCCTTAAATCGGGATGGCCAGAAAAGTATATTCCAAATAAATCATAAGCTTCTCTTTCATACCAATTAGCAGATGACCATATACTACAGACTGAGTCTAAATAAGGGTTGGAATTATTCTCGCAGACGACTTTTACACCTAATCTTGTGTTATTTACAGTAGAAAGAAGTTGATATATTGCAGCGAAGCGATTTGAAGTTGTATCAGAATTCTTATCTAATTCATTAAATGTTTTTCTGAAACTAGAAGAATTTGAATATCCTCTACTATATCCATTATTACTTTTTTTAGTCTCCCACTCGTACTCACCATACTCTAAGTAATCAACGGCAATAATATCTATCAATGTGTCAAAAGAGAGTTTTTCATTGGATTTAAGGAATTGGAAAATATCATTAATCTCATTTTCTTTGAGTATTAAAAGATTATCTTCTATACTAACTTTGCAATTTTTAAAGTTATCAGTAATTAACTTTTTTATAGAATTTAAGTTAGGCACTGTTATTTATTTCTAGGAATTGAATTAGTACGTTTAATTTTATTTTTTAGCTGTAAAACTCCATAAAGCAGAGCCTCTGCGGTTGGAGGACAGCCTGGAACATAGACATCCACAGGAATAATTCTGTCACAACCCCTTACAACTGAATATGAATAGTGGTAGTAACCTCCACCATTTGCACATGAGCCCATTGAAATAACCCACTTTGGATCAGCCATTTGATCATAAACTTTTCTAATAGCTGGAGCCATCTTATTTACAAGAGTGCCTGCAACAATAATAACGTCTGATTGTCTTGGGCTTGGTCTAAACATCATTCCAAATTTATCTAAATCGTATCGAGATGCACCCGCATGCATCATTTCAACAGCACAACATGCTAGACCAAATGTCATTGGCCACATTGAACCTGTTGATGCCCATTTGAATAAATCTTTAGATGATGCTGTTACAAAACCATTTTGCGATTCGTTTATTTTTTCAAGAACATCCATTTTTAATCCCAATCGAGTGCGCCTTTCTTCCACTCGTATATAAAACCAATAATTAAAACAAATAGAAAAAAGACCATTGATAAAAGACCAGATATACCAATCTGATCTATTGCAACAGCCCAAGGAAAAAGAAAAGCAATTTCTAAATCAAAGATGATAAAAAGTATTGCAACCAGGTAATATCTAACATCAAAATTCATTCTTGCGTCACTAAAATGCTCGAAACCACACTCATAAGGAGATTTTTTTGATTCGTCAATTTTTTTGCTTTTATTAACAATTAATGAAATTAAAATTGGAAAAGTGCAAATTACAGTGCTAATGACAAGAAAAACCAATATAGAAAAATATCCTTCAAGCATTTGTTATGACCCTATAGTTAAAGCTGATAATTATACAATTATAATTTCAAACAATATATAGATAAATTTATACAAAACTATGCCATTTTGGTGCCGATGGCCGGACTCGAACCGGCACAGCTTGCGCTACTGCCCCCTCAAGACAGCGTGTCTACCAGTTCCACCACATCGGCTAATCAGGAATTTCAATTTCTTCTTTATTCTCAATACTTTCTTCAATTTGGAGGTTCTCTTCTTTTTTTAGAACACTATCAGAATTTAGGTTATTTTTAGCTAAATACGCCAAAAAAAGACAATTAATAAAAAAAAGAAAGACTAAAAATGCTGTTAATTTTGAAAGAAAAGTACTTGCGCCCATGGCTCCAAACACAGATGAAGACCCGCCTCCAAAAATCGCACCCGTTTCAGAACCTTTTCCTTGTTGCATTAATATTAGGATAATAATAATTACAGATAAAACTACAGCTATTGAGAGTAAAATTGTATACATATTTATTATTTTAATTTAGATTGATTCACATATTAATTCAAAACTATCTAAAGATAAAGAGGCTCCACCAATTAAAAAACCATTGCATTTATCAATAGATAGTAATTCTTTTATATTCGAAGTACTTACACTGCCTCCATATAGAATTGATAAATCTACGTTAGAAAAAATATCATGTGTGTATTCATGTATAAAATTAAGTATCTCATAAATTTGAGACGAGGACGCAGATTTTCCAGTTCCAATTGCCCAAATCGGCTCATACGCAATTAAAAATTTGTTACATGTAAAGATATCAGAAATTTCTTTTAAGATTGATAATTGATTTTCAATTATTTTAGTTGATAAATTATTTTTTCTGTCCTCTAAATTTTCACCACAACACAAAATTGGTATGATATTATTTTTACGTGCTAAAATAATTTTTTGTTTTATTAAATTATTATCTTCGTAATAATCAATTCTTCTCTCCGAGTGTCCTAAAATCACATATTCACATCCTATGTCTTTGAGTATTTCTGCAGAAATTTCACCAGTATGTGCGCCATTCCCCTTATGTGAGCAATTTTGAGCACCTAAAGATATATTTTTATTTCTTATTTTCGATGATAAATAATTTATATGAGTGTAAGGTGGACAAATAACAATATCTTTTTTTAGAGAAGAATTTAGTACTTTAGAGTCTGAAAATTTATCAATCATTTCAGTATTTCCGTTCATCTTCCAGTTTGCAACAAAAATTTTTTTACTCATTTTTTGATAAACTTAAATTAATTGATTCCTTAATTGAGGATAATAGTAATTCTAATTCTTTGTTATTAGAAGATTCTACCATTACTCTTAATAAATTTTCAGTTCCTGATTTTCTTATTAAAAAGCGAGAATTTTCAAATTTATCTTTATAAAGACTTTCAATCTTAACACTTAATTGATCAAGATCTTTAATGTAATGCGAATCAAGTGGAATATTTTCCAATACCTGAAAATACTTATTTTTTAATTTTGGTAATAAATTTTTACTGGATAGAATGTTTGCGTAATATAAATATGCAAGAGAAGATACAATTGCATCGCCTGTTGGACCTCCTATATCTAGACTTATGATATGCCCAGAAGGCTCACCTCCTAAAATGCTATTCTCCTCTAACATTTTATTTAATACATTTTTATCCCCAACATCTTCCCTAAAAAAATCTATATCTAGATTATTTAACGAATTCTCTAATGACTGATTTGACATTTTAGTACCAATAACTTTTTCTATTTTCTCATTATTTATCAATTTTCCCTTTGCTATAACATATAATATATCGTCACCATCAATAATTTCATAATTAGAGTTTATAATTATTACTCTATCACCATCACCATCCATTGAAATTCCAAAATCAAAACTACCTTTTTTCATTTCATTAAGGATATTTTTTAAATATGTTGACCCACACTGATTGTTAATGTTGGTTCCATCAGGAATATTAGAAATAACTTTCACTTCATCAAATAATTGAGAATAGATTTCGTAAGCAAGGAACGAATTTGCTCCATTGGCAGTATCTATTATAATTTTATTTTTTGACAAATTTGTATTTTTAAATTTTTGTATGCAATTTTTTTTATAATCGTTTAGCAAATTTGATGAATTTTCAATTTTGCTCTCTACTTGGAAAATTTCTTGTTGAGAGTAAAATTTAATTTTTTTTTCTATGCTCGCTTCTAAATTAGAAGAGAGTTTTATACCATTTTCGTCAAAAATTTTTAATCCATTATCGTGATATGGATTATGAGAGGCACTAATCATAATTCCAATAGAGAAATCCTTGTCTCGAGTTAACTTTGAAACTGCAGGGGTAGGAGCAATGCCTAAAGAAAAAATTTTAAATCCATTTGAGTATAGGCCTTCACTTAAAGTATTTACTATTTCTTTACAAGATTGTCTCGTATCGTAACCAATTAATACATTCTTATTATTAGTAGAACGAAATTCTTCAGCTATAGAATAACCTAAACAACGAATAAATTTTTCATTAAGAAAACTTGAGTTATATTTGCCTCTAATTCCGTCAGTGCCGAAATATCTGTTTGGCATTAGTATTCCTATTGAGGATTACTTGATGGATCAGAAAAATCAGGTGTGGTAGTTACGTTATCAGAATTTGAATTATTACCTTTTCCATCCTTGTCATCCCAATCTTTAGGAGGCCTTGGTTTTATCCCAGACATAATATCGTCAATTTGATCTTTATCAATTGTTTCGTACATCATTAATGCTTCAGACATCGTATGCATTTTATCGATATTATCCTTAAGAATTTTTGAAGCTTTCGAATATGCACTATCAACAATACTTCTTACCTCATCATCAATATGTTTTGCGGTATCATCTGACATTCTTTTTTGGTTTGTTACTGATCTTCCAAGGAAAACTTCACCTTCATCCTCTGAATAAGATAATGGACCCATTTTTTTTGATAAGCCCCATTTTGTGACCATATTTTTTGCTAGCTCTGTGGCTCTTTCGATATCATTCGATGCGCCTGTGGTGACCTTATCATCGCCATAAATCATTTGCTCAGCTATTCTTCCGCCATAAAGAGTGCAAATTTGACTTTCTAGTCTTTGCTTACTATTACTATATCTATCGTCTTCTGGAAGAAACATTGTTACGCCTAATGCTCTTCCTCTAGGTATTATGGTTACTTTATGAACTGGATCGTGTTCAGGTACAAGCCTACCAACAATTGCATGTCCTGATTCATGATATGCAGTTAAACGTTTTTCATCGTCGCTCATAACCATTGTTTTTCTCTCTGCACCCATCATGATTTTATCTTTTGCTTTTTCAAACTCTTCCATATGAACATGAACTTTATTTGCACGTGCTGCAAATAATGCAGCTTCATTTACTAGGTTAGCCAAATCAGCTCCAGAAAAACCAGGAGTACCTCTTGCTAAAACTAATGGACTCACATCTTCAGATATTGGAACTCTTCTCATATGAACCTTTAAAATTTGTTCTCTACCTCTAATATCAGGAAGAGGAACAACAACCTGTCTATCAAATCTACCCGGCCTTAGTAAAGCAGGATCAAGTACATCAGGTCTGTTTGTAGCAGCAATAATAATTATGCCTTCATGCCCCTCAAAACCATCCATTTCGACTAACAACTGGTTTAGTGTTTGCTCTCTTTCATCATGCCCACCACCTAAGCCAGCACCTCGATGTCTTCCAACGGCGTCAATCTCATCAATAAATATAATACACGGAGCAAACTTTTTAGCTTGGCCAAACATATCTCTTACTCTTGAAGCACCAACACCAACAAACATTTCTACAAAATCAGAACCTGAGATTGTGAAAAAAGGAACTTTTGCTTCCCCAGCAATAGCTTTTGCTAAAAGAGTTTTACCGGTACCTGGTGATCCAACCATTAAGACACCTTTAGGGATTTTTCCACCAAGCTTTTGAAATTTTCCAGGATCTCTCAAAAACTCTACAAGCTCTTCAACCTCTTCCTTTGCTTCTTCAACTCCAGCAACATCTTTAAATGTAACTGTGTTTTGTTCTTCTGTGGTCATTCTTGCCTTGCTTTTTCCAAATGACATTGCACCCCTTCCGCCAGACCCACCTTGCATCTGTCGCATAAAAAATAACCAAACGCCAATTAATAACAGCATTGGGAACCATTGAATTAAAATTTGAAGAAGCAGAGATGGTTTTGCTGGAGCTTCTGTTAAAATTTCAACATTATTAGATAATAAATCGTCTACAAGTTTAGGATCATTTAAACCATAAGTAACAAAAGAAGAACCACTCTTGTATTTTCCTGAAATTGTTTTACCGTCAGCCTCGATTGAAACACTTTCAACCATACTATTTTTAACTTGATTTATAAACTGCGAATAAGATATGTTTTCTGAAGCAGATCTTTGCGGCATAAAGTTATTAAAAACAGACATAATTACAACTGCAATTACAATCCATACTAGAATATTTTTCAACATGTCATTCATAAGCTCTTCCGTTGGTTAAGGTTATATTCTAATGCAACAAGATAAATTTCTCTACTTTTAGGCCTTGATGCTTTAGGTTTTATAATACTGACCTTGTTATACATTTTCTTTAACTCTTTAATGAAGCTATCTGATCCAGAACCTTGAAATAACTTCATAATAAGCGATCCTCTTGGTTTTAGAAGATTTTCAGCAATATTACTTATATTTTCAGCTATTTCTAACATTGCAGGGATATCACTTGCATCTATACCTGTAATATTGGGGGCAATATCGGATATTACAAGGTTAAATTTGGGGAAATGTTGAGTATTTTGTTCAGAGTTTAATAAATCACATATATCAGTCTGTACAAAATTTACATTTTTAATCGGTTTCATTTCAAGAAGATCAAAAGCAAATATTTTTGAATTTGGATTTTTTCTAATAATATACTGACTCCAACTTCCTGGGGAAGATCCTAAATCACAAATATACTGCCCATTAATGAAAATGTTATATTTCTCGTCTATTTCCTTTAGTTTGTAAACTGCTCTTGAACGATAATTATCTTTTTGAGCCATTTGAACATACTTATCACTTACATGAGATTCAAACCACGTACGTTTTTTTTTACCCATACGTTATTTCTAATATTGTAAAATTTTGAACACCATTAGGTGTTTCAACAGAAACTTCATCATCAATTCTTTTTCCAATAAGCCCTCTTGCTATTGGAGAATTTATTGATATTAATCCATGTTTTAAATCTGCTTCGTCATCACCAACAATTTGGTAGGTTTTTTCATTATCGTTTTCATCTAAAATTTTTACGGTAGCGCTAAATACAATTACATCTTTAGTATTTATTTTTAACGGATCAATTACCTCAGCGTTTGATAATTTAGATTCTATATCTTGTATTCTGCCCTCTATAAAACTCTGCGACTCTCTAGCTGCATGATATTCAGCATTCTCTTTTAAATCCCCATGTTCTCTAGCTCTAGAAATTGCCTCAATGATTTTGGGTCTCTTTACTCGTGTAAGCTCATCGAGTTCCTCTCGTAACCTTTTTTCACCATTTATTGTAATTGGTATTTTATTCATTTTTTATATATTGCTTGTAAATTAAAAACATTTAAGTCACTAACATTGATAATTGATTCAGATAATGCTTGAGCCCCTGAAATTGTAGTTGTATAACAAATTTTATGTTGTAGCGCTTCTCTTCTTATTAAATAAGAATCAGATATAGCTTGTTTGGATTGAGTAGTATTAATTATTAAATTCACTTCATTATTCTTTATCATGTCGACTATATGTGGTCTACCTTCTCTTACCTTATTAACAATTTTACACGGGATTTTGTTGAACTTTAAAAATTCCGCAGTGCCTTTTGTGGCAACAATTTTAAATCCTATTTTAGAAAGTTTTTGCGCAATTTTAACCGAAGCCTCTTTATCTTCATCTTTGATACTCATTAAAACTATTCCTTTATTTGGCAACAATACACTCGAAGCTAACTGTGACTTCAAAAAAGCTTCTCCAAATGTTTTTCCAACGCCCATTACTTCTCCAGTAGATTTCATTTCTGGTCCCAAAATAGGATCTGCTCCTGGGAATTTAATGAATGGAAAAACTGCTTCTTTAATTGTAAATAAATTATGTTTTAATTTTTTTAGTTTTTGACTTTTAAGTGTTATTCCTAGCATACACTTCGCGCCAACCTTTGCGATTGGAATTCCAATGGATTTTGAAACGAAAGGCACAGTTCTTGATGCTCTTGGATTAACTTCTAGAACAAATATTTCATCTCCTTTTACTGCAAATTGAACATTCATTAAGCCTATTACATTAAGCTCATTTGCCATTTCTTCTGTGTATTTTTTTATTAAATTTAACGTTTTGTTTGGTAAAGAATATGGTGGTATGCAGCATGCACTGTCACCAGAGTGAACCCCTGCCTCCTCTATGTGTTGCATTATAGCTGCTATGAACACCTCACCAGTTTTATCTCTAATTGCATCAACGTCTACTTCTAAAGCTTGGTGTAAAAATTTATCAATCAGTACAGGTGACTTATCAGATACATGAACAGCGTCTGTAATATAATGAGCAAGTTCATCGTTATTAAAAATAACTTCCATAGCTCTACCACCCAAAACATAAGATGGTCTTACAATGACAGGGTAACCAATTTTTTTAGCAGCGATTAAAGCCTCTTTTGAATTTACAACTGTTTTATTATTAGGTTGCTTAATCTTTAGTTTTTTTATGATAGCTTGAAATTTCTTTCTATCTTCAGCAGCATCTATTGAAGATGCTGACGTTCCAATAATTGGTACATTATTTTTCTCAAGCTCATTGACAAGTTTGAGCGGCGTTTGACCCCCATATTGTACAATTACACCTAAAGGATTTTCTAAGTTAATAATATTTAATACACTTTCTGATGTAATAGGCTCAAAATACAATCTATCTGATGTATCGAAATCTGTTGAGACAGTTTCTGGATTACAGTTAATCATGATTGTTTCATAACCTAGTTCTTTTGCTGCCAATGAAGCGTGAACACAGCAATAGTCAAATTCTATCCCTTGCCCAATACGGTTTGGACCACTTCCAATAACAATAATTTTATCTTTATTTGTCGGTTTTGACTCACAATTATTTTCATACGTAGAGTATAAATATGATGTAGAAGTTGGAAACTCTGCAGCACAAGTATCAACTCTTTTAAAAGAAGGGTGTATATTTCTTTTCTTTCGAAACTTTCTTATTTCTGACTCTCTTAAACCGGAAATTTTAGATATGTATATATCTGAAAATCCAATTTTTTTAAAATATAAAAATTTATCTTTAGGTATAGTTTTTAAGTTAATTTTTTTAATTTCTATTTCTTGCTGAATAATAAAATTTATTTGCTCTAAAAACCACATGTCAATTTTTGATATATCGAAAATTTTCTTTATTGAGTACTTTCTTCTAAAAGCTTCAGCTAAATACCAGATTCTTTTTGGACCGGCATCTTTAATTTCTGATTCAAGTTTTCCTTTGGGAGATTTTTCAATTCCATCCCAGGGCTCTAGACCATTCACTTCATACTCTAATCCTGAAATCGCTTTAAGAAGAGCTTCGGTAAAACATCTTCCTATAGCCATAACTTCTCCAACGGATTTCATTTGAGTAGTAAGCCTATCATTAGTGTTTGGGAATTTTTCAAAAGCAAATCTAGGAATTTTAACAACTGTATAATCTATAGTTGGCTCAAATGAAGCAGGTATTATGCCTTGAGTTATTTCGTTTCTTAATTCATCAAGTGTATAACCAACTGCAAGTTTAGATGCAACTTTTGCAATTGGAAAACCTGTTGCTTTTGATGCTAAAGCAGACGACCTAGATACCCTTGGATTCATCTCTATGACAACCATTTTTCCATTATCAGGATTTATAGCAAATTGCACGTTAGAACCGCCAGTATCAACTCCTATCTTCCGTAAAACGTCAATAGAAGCATTTCGCATCAATTGATACTCTTTGTCAGTTAAGGTTTGGGCTGGGGCAACTGTTATTGAATCCCCTGTATGAATACCCATGGGGTCAATGTTTTCTATTGAGCATATTATAATACAGTTGTCATTTCTGTCTCTTACTACCTCCATTTCATATTCTTTCCAACCAAGTAATGACTCCTCGAGTAAAACCTCTGTTGTAGGAGAAATTTCTAAACCAGAGTTAACTATTTCTGAAAATTCCTGATCATTATAGGCAATACCTCCGCCACTACCCCCAAGAGTAAAAGAGGGTCTTATAATGACTGGGTAACCAATTTTCTTTTGATATTTCTTTGCGGTAGTAAAATCTCTAGCAATATATGATTTAGCTGAGTTGAGACCGATTTCATTCATTGCCTTTTTGAATAATTCTCTATCTTCTGCAAGATTAATTGAGTCTTTTTTTGCACCTATCATTTCAACTTTAAACTTTTTAAGAACACCAAGTTTTTCCAGTTCAAGGGCGCAGTTTAATGCCGTTTGCCCACCCATAGTAGGAAGAAGCGCATTTGGTTTTTCTTTTCTAATGATTTTAGTTACTATCTCTGGTGTTAATGGTTCAATGTAAGTTGAATCAGCAACATCTGGATCTGTCATAATAGTAGCCACATTTGAGTTAATTAAGACAACGTTATAACCCTCTTCTTTAAGCGCCTTACATGCTTGTACTCCAGAGTAATCGAATTCACAAGCTTGACCAATTATTATTGGACCTGCGCCAAGAATCATAATTTTTTTTATATCTTTTCTTTTTGGCATTTGTATTTTTTCATATTATTTATAAATTTAAGGAATATGTAAGCCATATCTTGTGGACCAGGAGAGGCTTCAGGATGTCCTTGAAAACTAAAAAATGGTTTTTTCTTAAATTTAATACCTTGTATTGTGTCATCAAATAGCGATTTATGTGTTACCTCTATTGAGCTTGGTATTGATTTTTCGTTAATTACAAACCCATGGTTTTGACTAGTGATGAAAACTCTTTTTGTTTTCAAATCAATTACCGGATGGTTTGCCCCATGATGCCCATGAGACATTTTGATGGTTTCTGCTCCAGAGGCAATTCCCATGAGTTGGTGTCCAAGACATATCCCAAATAGTGGAATATTATGTTTATAAAATTCCTTTATAGATTCTATTGCATATTTACAAGCAGCAGGATCGCCAGGTCCATTAGATAAGAATATACCGTCAGGATTCATATTAAGAACATCTTTTGCTTTAGTATTTGCAGGTATTACTTTTGTTTTACAACCTAAATCTTTTAGTATTCTTAAAATATTTTTTTTAATACCAAAATCATAAGCTACAACACTATATTCTTTTTTAGATTTTACTTTTTTATTATCAACGTAATAATTTTTTTCGTTAAACAAATAAGACTTTTTGGTGCTTACTTCTTTTGCTAAATCCACGCCTACGATTCCGTTATATTTTTTTAATTTATCTTGTAAGGAGTTAATTTTTTTAACTTCTGTTGAAATGCAAGCATTTAATGATCCTTTGTCTCTTAACATGCTTGTTAAATATCTGGTATCAATATTAGCGATACAAATAATTTTGTTCTTGATTAAAAAGTCACTAAAAGATGACTCAGATCGCCAGTTGGATGGATTTGTTGGGAGTTGGTTAACAACAACACCACTAACAAAAGTATCATTTGCCTCGTAATCATTTATGTTATACCCAACATTACCTATATGGGGATATGTAAATGTGATAATTTGATTTTTATAAGATGGGTCCGAAATAATTTCTTGGTAGCCTGTAATTGATGTATTGAAAACTAATTCTCCAAATGAAGATCCTGAATAACCTATTGACACTCCCTTCAAACATTCGTTATTACTTAAAAGTAAATAAGCATTTTTCAATTTTTTATCCTTAAATATTTTTATAAAATATCATCCATATTAAAAAAACCAGCTTTTTTATTCGAAATAAATTTTGCGGCTTCAACTGATCCCTCAGCAAAAATTTTTCTGTCATTTGCTCTATGATTAATCTCAATAATTTCGTTACTTAACGTAAAAAGTATTTTGTGATCACCAACAACATTACCTGATCTAATACAATGATGACTAATAGAAAGATTTTTATTTGCCTTTTTTACTTCACTTTCTAAAAGTAAGGAAGTTCCAGATGGCATGTCTTTTTTATGTTGGTGATGGTGTTCAATAATATCAACTTTAGTTGAAGATTGAACACTTTCAGAAACTTTCCTCAACGCTTTTATACATAAATTTATTCCAATGGACATGTTTGATGATTTAAAAATTGCAATTTGAGAGGAATAACTTTTGATTTTTTCTTCCTGATCGGATGAATAACCAGTTGTACCAATAACGATAGGTTTTTTAACCTCAGAACAAGTTTTTAAGATCTCCAAGGAATACGATGGGTGAGTAAAATCGATACAAACATCACAATTTTCTAACGCCAAGGATAAATTATCTGAAATTTTGAAGTTATCTCCATTAACTGGATAATTTAGAATAGATGAAATTGGTTGATCAAAATGACTATTGTTTTTTCTTACCGTAGCTGATGAAAGATTAATATCACTTGAGAAATTTACAACTTTTGCTATCTCAAGACCCATTCTACCAGATATACCAGGTATGCAAATATTAATAGACATATTTTTTCAAAGAATTTTATATAATTCTAGCACGCAAAATCTATCTAAGAAATATTTTTCTAATTAAAAAAGTTCTTTATGCTATCAACCCAAGATTGTGTTTTTGGGCTGTGCTTGGAGCCACCCTTTTTAAGCTCTTCATCAAATTGATTTAAAAGAGTTTTTTGTTTTGAAGTCAAATTTATTGGTGTTTCAACGATAATTTTACACATGAGATCGCCAATTTGTGAAGATCTGACCGATTTCACGCCTTTGCCTTTAAGTCTAAATACTTTTCCGTTTTGCGTTCCAGCAGGAATAAAAATATTAAGCTTGTTACCGGATAAACTTGGAACTTCGATTTCAGAGCCAAGAGCTGCCTGAATAAAGGATATAGGAATCTCGCAATGAAGGTTTGTACCGTCTCTATAAAACATTTCATGATTTAAAGTTTTAACACGTATAAATAAATCCCCTTTTGGTCCTCCATTTAATCCAGCTTCTCCTTTTCCTGCAACTCTTATTCTATCTCCACTATCAACGCCTGCTGGTATATTCACTGAAATAGATTGCTTTTTATTTACTACACCACTTCCTCTACAGACGCCGCATGGATTAGATATAATTTTTCCTTTTCCGTTACATGTTGGGCAAGTCTGTTGAATTGAAAAAAAACCTTGCTGCATCCTGACCTGTCCTGCACCGTTACAAGTAGGGCAGGTTTTCAAATCAGAACCTGGCTCAGCACCAGTGCCACCGCAATGATCACAGGTATCTTGAATGGATATGTTAATGTTCTTTTCACATCCAAAGGCTGCTTCTTCTAAAGTTAAAGAAAGTGAATACTCTAAATCAGCTCCTTTATAGGTTTGGTTTGAGCTCCCTCTTTGATTTCCAAAAATGTCTCCAAAAATATCTTCGAATACATCATTAAAGCCCCCTGAAAAACCTTGAGAGCCATATGCGCCCGAAGGTCCACCAGAGTTAAAATCTGTAGTACCAAATTGATCATACATAGATTTTTTTTGCGGATCAGACAGTACATCAAATGCTTCTTTAGCTTCTTTGAATTTTTTTTCAGACTCTTTATCCCCTGCATTTCTATCAGGATGATATTTCATTGCCTTTTTTTTAAAAGCTTTTTTTATATCTGAAGCGGAAGCATCTTTAGATATTCCAAGAGTTTCATAATAATTCATTATTTTATGATAATTTATTTTTTATCATCATTCACCTCTTTGTAGTCAGCATCAACTACATCATCATCTTTGTTTTGATTAGCGTTAGGTGGAGAATCTTCATTGCTTGAACTATCTTTTTGCTCCTCTTGAACTTTTGCATACATCATTTCAGCAAGTTTTCCTGAAGCATCTGTAAGTTCCTTAGTGGCAGCTTCTATAGAGTCCTTATCGTCATTTTTTAGGACTTCTTCCAACTTAGATATTTTATCCTTAATGTTAGCCTGCTCATCAGCACTCACTTTATCGCCAAGCTCGTCTAAAGATTTGTTTGTTGCGTGAATAAGTGTATCGGCAGTGTTTTTAACAGTAACAAGTTCCTGAAATTTCTTATCCTCTTCTGCGTGAAGCTCAGCGTCTTTAACCATTTTATCAATTTCTTCGTCCGATAACCCGCTTGAAGATTTAATTGTAATAGATTGTGCTTTACCTGTTGCTTTATCTTTAGCAGCAACGTTTAAAATACCGTTTGCATCTATATCAAATTCAACTTCAATTTGAGGTATACCTCTTGGAGCTGGGGGAATATCAGAAAGATTAAACTGGCCAAGGGATTTATTTCCAGAAGCTTGATCTCTTTCTCCCTGAAGAATATGAACGGTTACGGCAGTTTGATTATCCTCAGCTGTAGAAAAAACTTGAGAATATTTAGTTGGAATTGTAGTGTTCTTATCTATAAGTTTAGTCATTACACCGCCTAAAGTTTCTATGCCAAGAGACAATGGTGTTACATCTAATAAAAGAACATCGGTCACATCTCCAGCAAGGACACCGCCCTGAATTGCAGCACCAGCAGCGACAGCTTCATCAGGATTGACGTCTTTTCTTGGTTCTTTACCAAAGAAATTTTTAACTGCATCTTGAACTTGAGGCATTCTTGTTTGCCCACCAACTAAAATAATATCATTAATTTCTGACTTAGCGATCTTCGCATCTTTTAATGCTATTTCAACGGGAGAAAGTGTTTTTTTCACCAAATCTTCCACCATAGCTTCAAAAGCAGCCCTTGTAATTTTAATATTTAGATGTTTTGGCCCACTAGCATCTGCAGTAATATAAGGTATGTTTACCTCAGTCTGTTGGCTAGAGGATAACTCTATTTTTGCTTTTTCACTTGCATCTTTTAATCTTTGAAGAGCAAGTGGATCAGAAGTTAAGTCAAAATTTTGGTCTTTTTTAAATTCGCTTACTAAGTGATCTATGAGGCGTTTATCAAAGTCCTCACCTCCTAATTGAGTGTCACCATTTGTTGAAAGAACTTCAACTTGACTCTCACCATCAACTTCAGAAATATCTATCACTGATACATCAAATGTACCTCCACCTAAATCGTATACAACAATTTTTCTATCGCCTTTTTGCTTATCTAATCCGTAAGCAACAGCTGCGGCTGTTGGTTCATTTATAATTCTTTTAACATCAAGGCCAGCAATTTTTCCTGCATCTTTTGTTGCTTGTCGCTGAGAGTCATTAAAATAAGCTGGAACTGTAATAACTGCTTCAGTAACTTTTGTTCCTAAATAATCTTCTGCAGTTTTTTTCATCTTCATAAGAACCTTTGCCGAAATTTCTGGAGGAGCCATTTTTTTTTCATCAACTTTAACCCAAATATCTCCATTATCAGCTTCAACTACTTCGTATGGTAAAGTTGAAACATCTTCGCTTACACCTGAATCTTTGAATTTTCTACCTATAAATCTTTTGATGGCGTAAAGTGTCTTATTTGGATTAGTTACAGATTGTCTTTTAGCTGATTGACCAACTAAAGTCTCAGAATCTGTATAAGCAACGACACTAGGGGTAGTTCTGTCGCCCTCACTATTTTCAATTATTTTTGGTCTATCACCTTCCATGACAGAAACACATGAATTTGTTGTGCCAAGATCTATTCCTATAATTTTACCCATTTTAAATCCTCAAATTAATTAACAATATGATATATATGTAATCTAAAAAACGTATTTCAAGTTTTTTTTATGATTTTTTTTTAGAAACTACGACTAATGCAGGCCTAAGTAGCTTATTAGGTAATTTAAAGCCTTTTTGAATTACTTTAAGTACTTTGTTTTCTTCAATATCAGATTCTTCTGTAGAGATAGCTTGGTGGAATTCTGGGTCAAAGTCCTCATCTGTTGGATTAATTTCAGTTATTGAAAGCCTATCAAACATTTCTTTAGTAGACTTTAATAGAAGATTATTACCCTCAATCATATCCTCCAAGGAGCATTTCTTTTCTTTAGCTAGCAAAGAAGCCGCTTCTAAGCTATCTATTATAATAAGTAAGTTAGAAGAAAGTTGTTCAACTGATTGAACATAAGCATTTTGAACTTCTTTAATAGATCTTTTTCTAATATTATCAATTTCAGCCTGTGCTCTAAGCAAACTATCTTTTAGATCACTAATTTCATCCTCTTGTTTGGATGAGTTACTTTTAAGATCAGGTTCAGTTGACTTTTCTGCATCAATTTTAGAAACATTTGGCTCATCGTTAGTTTTGCCTTTATTAATATCATTGTCAGACATATAAAAACTCCTATAAATAAACTAATAGATTTATGGTGATAATATTTATGATTTCAAGGCCTCTGACAAAAGTTTTGCAGTTACATCAACAATTGGAATAACTCTATCATAAGCCATTCGTGTTGGGCCAACTACACCTAAAACTCCAACTGAGTTATCGTCAAAAGTGTAGGGTGCTGTTATAACACTACAATCATCAAAAACATTATAGCCAGATTCACTTCCTATAAATACTTTTATTCCATTCTCAGTGATGCTTTGATCAAGTAATGAAAGGATATTTTTTTTGTCATTAAAGGCATCAAAGATAGTTTTAAGCTTTTCAATATCAGATAGGTCATCAAACTGCATTAAATTAGTTTGACCTGTAACAAATAGATTAGGATTTTTTTTACTCTCTGAATTTACGAAAATTTCTTTTCCCATATTTATAGCAGAGAACATTATCTCATTAACACTCTTTCTCATTTCTTCTAATTCAGAAATTATAATATTTTTAATTTCTTCTTTTGACTTACCAGATAACATTGAATTTAAGTAATTTGCGGCTTTTTCTAAATCACTACTAGAAAAATCTTTTGATGTGTTTAAAATCTTATTCTCAACTTGGTTATCAGAAGATATTAAAATTGCTAAAACTTTATTTTTATTTACTCTTACAAAATCAATTTGTCTTATATGTAGATTTTCTTTTGACGGTAGATAAACTACTCCAGCTAATTGTGTAATATTTGAAAGCATTTCGTTTGTATTTTTTAGTAACTCTTCTTGATTTACATCTTTTACATTATTAATTTTAATTTTGCTTAGAATTGAGTCATTAACAGGTTGAAAATTTACCATCGTATCAATAAATAGTCGAAACCCTTTTGTGGTTGGAATTCTGCCTGCTGATGTATGAGGCGAATATATAAGACCCATTTCCTCTAAATCTGTAAAAACATTCCTAATGGTTGCAGAGCTTAAATTTACAGACTTAATTTTAGATAATTTTGATGATCCAACAGGCTGTCCATCACATATAAAACTTTCGACCAAGCTTTTTAATAGTGTCTCTTCTCTTTTTGAGAGATTGTTTTGATTACTCATTTTTAAATTTACTATTTATAAAAGTTGAATTTATATGATAATGTTACGATATAGGGGGGATTATGTCGACATTTAAGAAAATAGGTGTTATTGCTAAAAAAGATGATGATTCTGTCTTAGATTCGCTAAAAATAGTTATAAAATTCTTAGAAAATAAACAAATAGATTATTTTTTAGATGAAAACTCAGCAAGATTGCTCAAAAAAAACGAATTTTTTAGCATCGATGATATATGTAATAAAGTAGACTTTGGTATAGTAATTGGAGGTGATGGTACTCTACTAAATGCAGCGCAATATTTTGCAAATTCAAATATTCCTATTTGCGGAATCAATAGAGGTCGATTGGGATTTCTAGCTGATATTTCTCCAAAAGATATTGAAAAACAACTTTCACTTATTTTTTCTAAAAATTATATAAAGGATACTAGATTTAGTTTATCAGCTGCATTGTTTGCAGGTGATAAATTTATAAGTGAGAATATAGCCTTTAATGACGTAGTTATTCATAGCACAAATGCTATAAGGATGATTACAATAGACATTAGTATAAATTCTAATGAAGTTTACAGAATAAATGCAGACGGAATAGTTGTATCTACTCCTACGGGATCAACTGCATACGCTCTTTCAGGGGGCGGCCCAATTTTACAGCCAACCCTGGAGGCTATGCTGCTAGTACCTATATGTCCTCATATTTTGAGTAACAGGCCAATAGTTATAGACGTTAATAGCGAGGTTGAAATAAAACTTTGCGAAAGTTCACATACGGACGCATATATATCCTACGATGGACAAATAAACACGCCTTTTAAAATAGATAATTTAGTTTCTATAAATAAAAGTGAGATAAAACTAAATTTAATTCAACCTCCTGATCATAACTATTTATCTATTCTCAGAGAAAAATTAGGATGGGGCACAAAACCTTAGATGATTATCAAGCATGATATTATTACGGGCAATAGATCTTGGTGGAAAAATTTAAAATATAGAAAAGAGGCTGTGCTAAAACTGTTAACTTTGAGAAAAAGAGGATACAGGCTAAAAAGTACTATAAGAAATACTAATAATTCAGTAAATACTAATATTTATACTACTTATAAATTTTATGTAAAAAAAAATGCTTCAAAGTATTAATATTAAAAAATTCGCATTATTTAGTAATACCGAAGTAAATTTCAACGATGGTATGACTGCACTTAGTGGAGAAACTGGGGCTGGTAAATCAATTATAGTAGACGCAATTGGTCTATTGATGGGAAGAAAAAATATCAGAAAAATTAAAGAAGATGATATAGAAATGTCCTGCTGTTTCGAATTAAAAAACCAACAAGTAAAATCCATTCTGCATCAAAATGAGTTTATAAGTGATGGTGAAAATACTTGCATCTTTAGACTTAAAATCGTTAATAATACATCCAAACACTACATTAATGATATTCAGGTAACAAAATCAAAACTTAACGAAATAGGAAGTTTTTTAATTGATATATATGGTCAGAATGAAAATAGATTTATCCTCAAGAACGAAGTTCAATTAAATAAGCTCGATTCATATAGTAAAAATCTGGATGATATAAAATTATTAAATGATATTTATAACGAAATAATAGATATCAAAAGAAAAATAGATAATATGAGTAAAGATGGGTTAAATTATGAAGAACATATTAAAATTTTAGAGGAAGAAATAAAGGAGATTTCTAATTATTTAATCACAAAGGATGAATTTGATAATATTTTAAGAGAAATTAAAGTTTTAAGTAACTCTGAAGAAACACTTAAAAGTGTTAATGAATGCTATGAAAAACTTTATAACAACGAAAGTTTTAACATCTACTCAGAGCTATCAAATATTTCTAATACTATAAGTGATATAAGTGAGATTGATCATAAAATAAGAAACTTAGCAGATCAAATTAATAACTCTCTCGATGAAATAAAAGACATATCGAAGGAAATACAACATTATCGAGATAGTATAGAAATTAATCCCGAAAAATTAAACTCCTTAAATTTAAAAATAACAGAATTAAATGAAATATTTAGAAAATATAAAACAAATGAAAGTGAAATTATAAAACTTCACTCTAATAAAACAAAGGAGCTTGAAGATTTATTATCTAATAAAGAAGATGTTGCAAAACTAAATGAAAATTACGCAAAACTTATTAAAAAATATCATCCTTTAGCAAAAAGCATTAGTAAAATAAGATCGGTCTCAGCAAAAAATTTTGAGAACGATATTGTTAATCAATTATCAAAATTGAATATGGATGGTTGTGAATTTAAAATTAAAATTGATACTAATTGTAATATTGTTTCAGCAACTGGCTATGATAATGTAAATTTTTTGATTAAAACTAATAAAAAAACACAACTTCTTCCAATAAAAGATATCGCTTCAGGTGGTGAGTTATCTAGAATTAGTTTGGTTATACAATTACTAGCAAGAAATAATAATGATAGTGAGACAATGATATTTGACGAAGTAGATACTGGTATAGGTGGCGCAACTTCAGAGGTTATAGGAATGTTTTTATCAAAGCTTTCCAAAAATGCTCAAGTATTTTGCGTTACTCACCAAGCACAAATTGCTGGTAAAGCAGCTAATCATTTTTTAATAGAAAAAAATAATAACCTTGGTGAGGTGAAAATAACTGAGCTAAGTATGGACGAAAGAATTAACGAAATTGCGAGAATGATAGGTGGAGTTGATGTAACTAACAAAACACTAGAATATGCAAACGAAATACTGTCTAAATGAAAAACTATTCATCTTCAAATTCACCATATAAAACTAATGAGTGATCTTGTATTTTAAATTTATATTTTTTTGCTACTAGTTTTTGTCTTTTCTCTATATCTTCATCATAAAACTCAACAACTTTTCCAGTCTTGATAGATACCATATGGTCATGATGCTCAGTATTATTTAGCTCAAAAACAGATTGGGTTGAGTCATTGTCAAAGTGGTGGCGAAGCACAATATTAGCGTGCTCAAATTGAGTTAACACTCTATAAACAGTTGCTAGGCTAATAATTTCACCGTCTCTAATTAATTCTTGATACAATTCTTCAGCTGACCAATGTCTTTTATCTGAATTTTCTAGTTTAGTTAAAATCTTTACTCTTGGAAGTGTGATTTTTAGACCAGCGTTTTTTATATCAGATTTATTCATAAATGTTCCTTATAATTATAATAACATGATAAAATAAATTTATGAAAATTAAAGTATTAATAAGTCTTTTTGCTATCTATTTATTATCTGGCTGTCAACTACTTCCTGAAAATGCTAGATTGCAAGTATATAGGGTAGCAGTTCAACAAGGAAATGTTGTAGATATAGAGAATATAAAAAAACTTGAAGTAGGAATGACAGAAGAGCAAGTAACATACTTATTAGGTCAGCCAATAACGCAAAATATATTTAATAAATCAAGATGGGACTATGTGTATTATTTAAAGCATCATCCAAATGAGACAAAGCTTGAAATGCTAAGTATTTTTTTTAAGGAAAAAAAAATAGTAAGTATGAAAAAAATAATCGACAAGAAGAATATGATGTTTGATTTAAGTGATAAAAGCTTTAATGAACCTGAATACTCTAATAAAAGTAAAGTTAATATTATAAAAGACGAGGATATAAAAATTGAAGCAGAGAAAGAAAATATAGCAGAATAACAAAAAATTAATTATTTTTATTTTTTATATTTTCTTTCCTTTTGTCGTTTGCAGAATAATTGAACCTATCATAAATCTCAATTCTATCAAAGTTTTTAACTTTAACATCAAAATCCTTTATTATTTCACCAAAAATCCCAATATTAAGATTATCTAAATCTAAAAAATCAAATCTCTTATTTTTTTTAATTAACAAAATTACTTCCCGTACTGTCATACCATTTAAATAATTAAAAAATACTTGAGTTATAGAGTTTTCTTTTGATATATAGATCACTTCTATGAAATCTTTATACTTTGCTTTATCTTTTGCACTCATTTATTAAGGCTTCAATAAGAATATTGGCAATTTTTTGCATGGATTTATCAAGTATGGTATCTATTAGTGGATTTGTGACGCTGTAATCTAATGAAAAATTAATATTTGTACTGTCCTTAATTTGTTTGAAATCAAAAGAGCCTTCAAGGTTTTTAAACGGGCCCTCATTTAGTACCATATTAATATTTTTATTATGTTTTGAACTATTATTGGTAGTGAAAGTTACATCAAAACCTTTTAAGTTAAACTTTAGAGTACCTTTGATTGTTCCATCAGAATTTTTTGTAATAAATGAGTCATTACAATATGGAACAAAGTTTTTATAATTTTCAACTGTATTTATAATCTTAAATACTTTATTTATATCTTCAAGAATAATTACTTCTTTTTTTATTTTCATTAAAATATTTTCAACCCAATAGCATTTAACATTATTACCAATACTGCTAGTGGAGCAACAAATTTAATAGAAATAAACCAAATAAAACTTAAAAGATTTTCTCCTATTAAGCGATCGTTTTTTAAAGTATTTCTTGATATACACCATCCTACAATGACTGATATCAATATACCTCCAATAGGAAGAAGTAAATTTGAAGTTAAATAATCAATAAACTCAAAGATTGTTAAACCAAATATTCTTATATTTGATCCAATATTGAAAGAAACTATTGTTCCAAAACCTAGAACCCACGAGGTAGAAATAGAAATAAAGGAAGCTCTTATTCTTGAGATATTATATTTCGACATTAAATAGGTTATAAATGGTTCAATTAAAGAAATTGCAGAAGTCCAAGCGGCAAATAAAAGTAATACAAAAAACATCGTTCCAAAAAGCTGTCCTCCTGGCATACCTGCGAATGCCACGGTAAGGGTTTGAAAAATTAATCCTGGACCTTGGCTCATTTCTAAACCACTGCTTAACACTATTGGGAAAATTGCTAATCCTGCAAGAAGTGCCACTAAAGTATCTAAGGAAGCAATTATAAATGTTGTTTTGGCAACTGATATATTTTCTGGCATATAAGACCCATAAACTAATAAAGCTCCCATTCCTAAACTTAAACTAAAGAAAGCTTGACCCATAGCTATTAATACTGTGTTCCAAGTGACAATTTCAAAATTAGGGTAAAGCATAAATTTTAAACCCTGTAAAAAATTTGCTTCAATAGCTGAGTATATTACAAGAGCAAAAAGCATAATTAGTAATGCGGGCATCAATCTTAAAACTGCAGTTTCAATTCCTGATCTTACACCTTTTGCAACTATAAAACCTGTGATTAAGCAAAATATTGTATGCCATGACAATAATCTTTCAGGATCTGAAATTAAATTATTGAATATATTTGCTGCATCATTAACATCGATATTATTTAATACTCCCGAGGCGGTTCTGATAGTATAAGCCATGGTCCATCCAGCAATAACGCTATAATAAGAAAGAATAAGAAGCCCTGCTACAATTCCAATAAAACCAATAATTTTCCAATTTTTACTTACGTTTTCTGATCTTGAAATATTAATTAAAGATTTAACTGGATTTGATTTACCTTTTTTACCCAAATAAACTTCACTTATCATAATTGGTAGAGCAATAGCTATAACACAGAGAATATAGATTATGACAAATGCTCCACCACCGTTCTCACCAGTGATGTATGGAAATTTCCAAATGTTTCCAAGTCCAACAGCAGAACCTGCTGCAGCTAATATAAAAGCTGTCTTAGAGGACCACTCATCTCTGTTGGAAGATATATTGTTCAATGACATTTAGAAAAAAATACTCCTATGATAAAATTTTACAATGAAGAGTGTACATAAAGCTACTGAAAAATCAATTTGCTCAAATAAAAGAGCAAAGTTTGACTATGCTCTTTCTGAAAAAATTGAATGCGGTGTTGTTTTAACTGGTTGGGAAGTGAAAAGTATTAGATCATCTCGTGTTCAAATAAATGAAGCATATGTAAAAATAATTAATAACGAAGCTTTTTTAATTGGCTCAAATATTTCTCCTTTAAGCTACTCATCTACTGAAGATAATATAAAACTTAGTTCAAGAACTAGAAAACTTCTAATTCACAAAAAAGAAATTGTTCATTTGCATGAAAAAATTAAAAAAGATGGTTTTACCCTAGTTCCTATAAGTTTATATTGGAAAGAAAATAAAATTAAATTACTAATTGGATTAGGAAAAGGAAAAAAGAAATACGATAAGAGACAAGCTCTTAAAGAAAAAGATTGGAAACTTCAGAAAGAAAGATTAGCAAAAAAAAGGTATTAATTAATCTCTGGTGCAAATATAAGAAACAGTTTCTACATCAATTTGAGATTTTACACCATCAACGCACTCACTGTAACTACTAAAACTTCCCAGTTCACCACTTCCATCATTCATCATTGCGACCCAGCTTTCAGCACCATGGTAAAATTTTAAATAGCCATAAAAACCTATGACTAACAATACGATTACTGCTGTAATTTTATCCATTATTCTCCTCCGACTTCATTATTATTTTGTAACCAAGAACATCCAGATTTCGACTGGTTATTAATGTTTTCACAAAAATCAATGTGTTCTCTTATTTCTTCTTCCTCCGCATATTGTACAAGAAAATTACCATTATTGGAGTTATTTTTTTTAATTAGACTTTCTTCTTTTTTATTTTGCGAATTTACAAACGATAGAGAGGTTTGACCACCAGTCATCAGTAAGTAAACATCTGCAAGTAAATTAGCATCTAGCAAAGCTCCATGATAGTCTCTTGAAGAATTATCAACATTAAATCTTTTGCATAAAGCGTCTAGACTGTTTTTTTGGCCTGGAAATAATTTTCTAGCAAATGTAAGACTATCGAAAATTTTACAATATCGCTCTATATCAAATTTAGGGTCAAAAGCGGAAAACTCGCTGTTAATGAATCCAGTATCAAAAGGGGCATTGTGAATAATTAATTCGGCTTCTTTTATATAAGAGTAAAATTTATCTTTTATGTCCTCAAAAAGAGGCTTATCTTTTAAGAAATCATTGGTAATTCCATGAACACTTATAGCTCCCTCATCAATTTTCCTACATGGATTTACATAAGTATGAAAATTATTATTTGTAATTTTTCTATCGATGATTTCTACACAACCAATTTCAATTATTTTATGCCCCCTAGAATAATCTAGACCAGTTGTTTCAGTATCAAGAACTATTTGCCTCATTTAATTCATTTCCTTTATTGCAATATTAGCGAGTTGATCTGCTCTTTCATTATAAAAGTCACCATTGTGCGCTTTTACCCATATCCATGATATCTTATATTTATTATTGAATTTATCAATTTCTTCCCACAATTCTTTATTTTTAATAACTTTCTTTGACGAATTTAACCAATTATTTTTTTTCCAATTATGGATCCAGTTAGTAATTCCGTTCTTTAAATACATTGAATCAGTATAAATTTCTATATACCCTTCACCATTGACAGTTCTCAAAGCCATTATAGATGCAAGAAGTTCCATTTTATTATTAGTGGTATTTTTAGAATATCCTTTAATTTCTTTGACCTCATCATTACATATAATAACAGCACCCCATCCACCATTTCCAGGATTACCTTTACATGCGCCATCAGTATAGATTTTAATTTTATTCATAGGATTTATTGGCAATCGGTTTTGCAAACCTTCCCTTTATTATATTTCCACTTTTCTTCCATATCTTCATATCAATATACCTAAGATTTTCTTTTTTGGCATGAAAGATGTTGATGCACCCCAAAAAGTTAAACCTACTCAGAATATTTTCAAGACGCAACACAAAATTAACAACTTTTTTATTTTTAATATCAAATGGAGGAATTTTAATTAGAAAACTAACTTTAATCATCTTGTACGAAAGAAGATTTAACCAATCTTTTATTCTTGTATATCCAATAATTCTTTTTTTCCAAAAAAAAGATTTTATAGCTAAAAATTTAAAAACTAAAAGTAAACTATATATATTGAAGCTTATTAATATTATTTCACCATCATCTTTTAGAATCCTATCCACTTCTCTAAAAACATTATGTGGATTTTTACTAAAATCGATTGAGTGAAATAATATGACTGTATCGATTGAATTATCTTCAAAAGGCAATTTATAAATACTAGTGCTTAAATCATACCTATTGTTATTATGAATAAAGAATATGTTCTTTGAAGTAAGTATATTTTTAAGCGATTTAAGAAAATTATCACAACCATGAACAATTATCTTTTGATTATAATCAACTCTAATAGAGTTACTTAGATAGTTAATTATTTTATTTAATGTTAACTTACCTATCTTACTTTTATACCAATTGTTAATTTCATTATTTGAGAATATCATTTATATTTGTGGTACAGAATCTAATAGTTTTTTTGTATATGAATGTTTTGGTGTATAAAGTATATCAGATGTTTTTCCTTCCTCAACAATTTGTCCTTCTTTTAAAACAGACACTGTATCTGCGAAATTTGAAACTAAGTTAAGGTCATGTGAAATAAATATTAGTGACATGTGATTTTCATTTTTAATTTTATATAGAAGGTCTAAAACCTGTTTTTGAACAGTGACATCTAATGAGGAAGTTGGTTCATCACAAATTAAAACCTCTGGATCAAGTATTAACGATCTAGCGATTGCTATCCTTTGTCTCTGACCACCTGAAAATTCATGTGGGTATCTTGATAGACAATCTTTATCCAAATCTACTTTACCAAGAACGTTACATGTTTTTATGTATACTTCCTCTTTATTTAGTTCAGGTGCTAAATAAACCAACCCCTCTCCTAATATTTTGCCTATTCTCATTCTCGGATTGAGTGAGGAGAAAGGATCTTGAAAAACCATTTGATATTTTTTTCGTAAGAGTCTTGAATCATTGACTCCTAATGAATTTACTTCATATCCTAATATTTTTATACTTCCAGAGGTTATACTTTCTAAACCCATAATAGTCCTGGCAATAGTAGATTTACCGGAGCCAGACTCACCAACGATTGCGTGTATTTGATTTTTCATTACTTTAAAAGATACATTTTTTACAGCTTTAAAGTATTTTCTAGGTTCAAATAACTTTGTTTTTTTTAGTGGAAAATCGACATGAAGCTTTGATACATTTACTGACACATCTCCTTTTATACTATCTATTTCATTATACTTTCTCATTCTAGACGAACTAAGTAATGCTTTACTATAATTATTATCAGGAGAGGTAAAAAAAATATTTTTGTCCTTATTCTCAACAATTCTTCCATCTTTCATTACAATAATTTTATTTGCAATTGATGATGCTACGGCTAAATCATGTGTGATAAATAATATTGACATATGAAGTTTTTTATTAAGTTCTTTTAAAAGTTCTAAAACTTGTTTTTGTATAGTTACATCAAGCGAGGTTGTTGGCTCATCAGCAATTAACAAATCTGGCTTACATGCAATAGCGATTGCAATCATTACTCTTTGCCGCATTCCACCCGAAAGCTGATGTGGGAATGAATTCATGACTCTATCATAATCATTAATTCCAACTGAAATAAGAAGATTTTTTATTTCTAGAAAATTATCACCAACGTTTGGTATAGCTTCATTAATTTGCTTATAAATTTTCATAACTGGATTAAGAGAATTCATGGGTTCCTGAAATATCATAGAAATTTTACTTCTTCTAATCTCTCTCATTTTTCTCTCTGTACAACTAAATAGATTTTCATCATCTAAGAATATTTTGCCTGAGTTTATTTTTAAACCAGAGGGTAGTAATCTTGCAATAGAAAGGGCTGTAAGAGATTTTCCTGAACCTGATTCACCAATAAGCGCAACAACTTCTGATTTTTTAATATTAAAAGAAATATCACTAATTAATTTTTTTTGAGATAACAAATTATCAACACTTATATTAAGTTTTTGTATATCTAAAATTTTATTCATTGATTTTCGCCCTTGGGTCAAAAGCATCTCTTACATTGTCAGCAAATAAGTTAGCGAATAATACTAAAATAAACATAAATATAAATGCTGCCGTTAAGGACCACCATACAATCGGCTCTCTAGATAACTCTAGCCTTGCTGCATTTATCATATTTCCCCAACTGTAGGTTGTTGGATCTACTCCTATATTTACATATGATAAGACTGCTTCTGCTAAGACAAGACCACTAAAATCTAAAACAATTGTAATGAGAACAATATGAACCAAGTTTGGTAAAAAGTGCCTTACTATAATTGAAATTCTTTTTAACCCAAAAATTTCAGCTGCTTTAATATACTCAACAGATTTAAGTTTTAATGATTCCGCTCTCAAAAGTCTACATAGACCTGTCCAGCTTGTTAGACCTAAAATAAGGCATAAAAAGAATAGCCTTAGGTCTGCTCTCTCATATATTGATTGGAACTCTCCAGGATTATTAGACATATAAACTTGTAGCATAAGAATGGCAGATGCCACGAGCAAGACACTTGGAATAGAGTTAATAGTTGTGTATAAATATTGTATTAAATCATCAAATAGACCACCGAGGTAACCCGCCGCTATTCCAAGAAATATAGCAAAAGGTAGCATTACAATTGTTGTTAAAGTTCCAATAATAATGCCTGTTCTGATACTTTTAATTGATTTGTAAAAAACATCTAGGCCAATCTTATCAGTACCAAGAATATAGTAATCAAGACTAAGTAAGTATAAAAAAGATAATAAAAATATTATGATGTAAAGTGTAACGAAAAATACTTTCTCATTTGATGTAAATTTTATATTAATGATGCTTCCTAATTTAAGTCTTGATATAAAATAAAGATAAGAAAGTAATATAATTGATATTATTAGAATTGAAATAAAAAAAGCTTTAATAAATACTAAAATGACATTTAATAATCTATTAGATACATTATTTTTCAAATCGCCTTTATATTTCAAGGGAGAAAAAATTCTTTCTTCTTTGCCTTCTTTATTGATTACTGTTTCTTTTGAGTATAAGTAAGAAGAAAACGGTGCAGAATAACTCTTTTCATAATTAATATAAATTGGTTCCATTAGATAGTCTAATAAGCTAATTACTTCTGACGTTTGTGCGTTATTGGATCTTTTTTTAAAGTGTATTGAATCTATTGCTGTTATAAGTAAAAATAAAATTAGAACTAGAGAAGAAATAATACCTGATTTTCGTGAAAAAACTTTCACCCAAGTGAGTCTTATATCATCAGTTTTATAAACGTATAAACTATATAAAATTAAAAGTGTTAAAACTCCAAAAAAGAAAATATCGGTTAAAAAAAATACAAACATTATAATCTTACTCGCGGGTCAACAATCGTGTAAGAAATATCTGTAAGAATAAGTCCAATAATGTATAGGACAGTTCCTAAAAAAACCATTGAGCGAACTATCGCAAAATCTTGCCTTTGAATTGCGTCTATTGTGTAACTTCCTAGTCCAGGTATTCCAAAAAAGGATTCTACTATTAAGCTTCCAAGAAATAGTAATGGTAAAAGTACTACAACACCAGTAAGAATGGGTATTAAGGCGTTTCTTAAAACATGATTCATCATAATACTTGCTTCAGAAAGACCTTTGGATCTTGCAGTTTTAATATATTCTTTTTCTACCTCTTCAATAAATAAAGTTCTATACCAGCGAGTACCAGATCCTATTCCATAAATTACGCTAATAATCACTGGTAAAATTAAAAACTTTATAGAGTCAGAGCCATAATCATATCCAGAAATTGGTACTAAATGAAATAACTTACTTATCATGTATTGGCCAGCAATAATATAGAAAAGGCTTGAAATTGACATTAACATGACACATAAAAACAATCCCAACCGATCAATATTTGTTGCTCTAAAAAATGTAATGAATAAAGATAACGTAATATTGAGAAGCAAACCAACTATTAGAGACGGGATAGCAATTGCTAAACTAGGCCACATTCTTTGTTTTATGTCGTAACCAATATTTCTTCCGCTGTCTGAATTTCCGAAATCGAACAAAAAAAGTTTGAAAGACTTTTCATAAAAAATTGTATTTGTGAAAGAATTAACGCCTTTCTCCGTTTCATTATATAAAAGTGGTTTGTTATAACCTCTTTCATCTTTCCATTGAATGATTTGTTCTTGCGTTACTCTTTTATTGCCAAGATGAAGTCTTGCCACATCATCAGGAGTATTTACTACAAAAAAAAGAAAAAAGGTAATTAAATTAACACCAATCAGAATTGGTATCGCGTAAATTAATCTTTTTAAAACATATCTTATCATTCTATTTTCTGGCTATCCCTTTTTCTAATATTTTTAATTAATGAAAAAATTAGAAATAAAATTATTACTGCTGCTACGTATAGTATAGAAAAATTTGGTTTATTCCATTTTTGAATACTTTTCAATCTTTGTGTTTGATTTACTCTTAAATACTTAAGCGTATTATTAGCCATTAAGTTAGGTTCTATATTCTCCACCCATGACTGCGATAAAAGATAAGATTTAGGATGAAAACCCCAAATCCATGGGCATTCATCTTGGATAATATTAATCATTTTTTTTATTATTTCTTTTCTTTCAATATTATTATCCATATTTTTCATTTGTAAAAATAATTTATCAAATTCATCGTTTTTATAATTCACAGCATTCTCCCCTCCATACTTTACTTTACCGTTTTTACTATAGAGAAGGAAAAAAAAGTTTTCTGGGTCTGGGTAGTCGGCATTCCATCCCCATTGAAATATTTGTCCAGTACCCTTAATCATTTTATCTTGAAATCGATTATAGTCTGTAACTCTGGTTACAAGCTGAATATTAATCTTTTTAAATTGTTTTCTTAACCAATTTAAATATGAATACGTATCTGCACCTGAGCCTACAGCTTCAAAGTAAAGTATTAATGGTTCGCCAGTATCTTTATCTATGCCATTAACATATCCAGCTTTTTCTAGCAGCTCTTTTGCTTTTGCGATTCTTTTTCGCGTTATTTTTTTATTTTCTAGATTGTATGCCGTTTTATTATATGATTTTGTATTTATATCATAGCCAAATATACCTGGAGGAAGGGGGCTATGTGCAACTTGTCCTCTTCCATTTGCAAAAATACTTATGTATTCCTCGTAATCAATAGCAATTGTTATAGCCTGTCTAAGATATTTTGACCTATTTGAAACTCCTCCAATAACAGGATCAATCATGTTAAATCCAATATAATATGTTGATGCTGCAGTGATAGTTTTAAGTTTAATTTTTTTATCAATTAAATCTTGGGTTAATGTTAAATCTCCACTTGTATCAAATGATATTGCTTGATCATAATTATCAGAGGCTATGCCAGAATTATCATAATATCCTTGAAGAAATTTATTCCAACGAGGTATTTGCTCTTTTTCTAAAGAGTAAATAGCTTTATCAATATAAGGAAGTGACAAATTTTTATTGAAGGGTATGTATCTACCATCTTGTAGCTTATCACTTATTGACGGATAAACCTCTCCTCTAAAAAAAGGATTTTTGGTAAGAACCATCCTTAAATTAGGGTTATTTTCTTCAAGCATATAAGGCCCCGTTCCAATTGGGTACCAATTTAAGCTTATATTGTTATCTTGCAGAACTTTTTGCTTGTAAAATACATCTGCTTCCCATGGAATCGGAGAGAAAAAAGGCATTGCTAACCAATAAATAAATTGTGGATAAGGTTTTTTTAAGGTTATACTGAAAGAATATTTGTTAATTTTATTAACACCTAATATATTTTTATTCATTAAAGCGTCTTGATAAGTTTTCATAGATTTGCCTGACTCTTTTTTTAAATGATTGCGGAATTCTTTAAATCCAAAAATATAATCAGACATCACTCCAGCTATTGGGGAATGATTATTTGGGTCAGCAAGTCTTTTAATTTGATAAATATAATCATCTACAGTTAATTCTCTTGTATCTTTGAAATCAAAATCAGATAGCTTAAAATATTTTTTATTATCCTTAATATTATGATATCTAAATCCTTTCTCAGATTTGGCAAACGCAGGGTGTGGTTGAAAATTTATATTTTTTTTTATTTTAATAATATATTTAAAATAAGAAGCTTTATGTTGATTACTTTTTTCGATTTTTTTGAATTTGCTATCAAGGTACTCAATTTTAGGCATTTGCTCGGCAGTGAGAGGTATTAGTTCATATGGCCTTTTTAAGTAATGATATTGCAGCAAAGGCTCATAAATCTGTGCTAAAAAAGTATATTCATTTGAGCTGTAAGATTTTGCTGGATCCAGATGTTTTGGTCTTTCCTGAAAAGATGAAAATAAAAAATTTTTTTTCGCTTTTTCTCCATAAGGATTGTTATAAATACCATCAGAACACGAAATGACAAAAAAAGACAAAAAAACAATTAATATTTTAAATAAATAGTTCATAATAAAGTTTTTAATATACTATAATAATTATATGAGCTTCTTAAAGAATAAAAAAGCATTAATACTTGGAATTGCAAGTAATAGATCTATAGCTTGGGGTATTGCAAAATCTATGTTTGATAATGGTGCAGAATTAGCATTTACCTACCAAAATGAAAAACTTAAATCAAGAGTTGAGGATCTTGCGAAAGAATGTAATTCAAGCATAACGATTGAGTGTGATGTGTCAAGTCCAGAAAGTATAATTAAATCTAAAGAAGAGCTTAAAAAGAATTGGGATGAGTTTGATATTCTTGTCCATTCTTTAGCATTTGCTCCAAAAGAAGAGCTTGAGGGAGATTATGTATCTAAGACAACCAAGAACGGTTTTGAAACTGCTCATAATATTAGTAGTTTTAGTCTATTGGAGTTATGTCAAGTCTATAAATCAATGTTAAAAGGGGGGAACCCATCTGTGATTAGCCTATCTTATTTGGGAGCTGTAAGAGGAATGCCAAACTATAATGTTATGGGTGTAGCAAAAGCTAGTTTAGAGGCAAACATGAGATACATTGCATATTCTCTTGGTAAAGATAATATAAGAGTTAATTGCATTTCAGCAGGACCTATTAAAACACTCGCAGCTGCAGGAATTTCAGACTTTAGAAAAATGCTCGATTATGTTGAAAAAAATTCACCACTTAGACGTAATGTTACTATTAAGGAAGTTGGTGACACAGCATCGTTTTTAGCTTCAGATTTTTCTAGCGGAATCACTGGGCAAACAATATATGTAGACTCTGGCTTTAATATTATTGGCATGCCTGTGTTAGAGTAAATATTATTTTATTTTGGATGAAACCACTGCTGCACAACACGAATCACCTAAGACATTCACCGCTGTTCTAGACATATCTAATATTCGGTCAACACCTAATAATATTACTAATACATCAAGCGGTAATCCTAATGTATTAAGTATTAATACAATTGCAACAAAACTCGCCGAAGGTACACCGGCAACACCAACTGAAGTAATTAATGCAAAAAAAAGTATTAAAAATTGTTGAGATAAAGAAATATCGAAGCCGTAAATTTGAACAATAAAAATTACTACAACACACTCAAAAAGTGCTGTTCCGTCCATGTTAATTGTTGCGCCAAGCGGTACTATGAAATTAACATTCTCCTTTGGAAGTTTAGATTGGTTAATTAAACATCTTGAGGTAATTGGTATCGTTGCCATGGATGAACTTGTTGAAAATGCACTTATCAATGCAGGAGCAATGTTTGAGAAGTGGTCTCTAATATTTATGCCAAAAATTTTTAATACAAGAGGTAAAATTATAAAACTGTAGAATGATAATGAAATCAGTACGGTCACAAAATAATATGAGATAATACTTATTGTATTACTATCCCAGTTTGAAACTGAAGTCGTAATTAAGCAAAATATTCCTATTGGTAGAAACATTAAAATATAATTCATGATTTTAACCATAGTATGGTAAATAATCTCCCAAAAATTAACAATATTGAGTGATGTTTTTACAGACCGAAGAGCGTATCCAAATAAAATACTAAAGAAAACAATTGCAATCATATTTCCACTTACAATAGCTTCTAATATATTATTTGGGATTAATAAATCAAAAAAACTTTGTATTGAATACTGTTGAGAAAGTAATGAAAAATTATCTATTTTTGAAATATTATCGCTTAAACCAAGATTATTAAGTACGTTTTCCTGGTCAGATATTCCTGGCTTTATAGTATTAACAAAAAACATACCAATACAGATAGCTATAAAACTTGATAATAAATAGTATGAAAAGGTATAAATCCCAATTTTATTGATTTTATTATTTACCTTAATTGAGACAATACTGTAAATAAGCGCACTAATGATAAGAGGTACAACAATCATTTTTAAGGCATTGATAAATATCTGACCAATTGATTGAAAAAGAATGAATATGTTTACACCAAGGATCTCAAAATCCTGAGACAAAAAAAATCCACATATTAAACCTAAGAACAGTGACAGAAAGATTATAAACATAAATCAATCATTAGTTATTTAACTTATCATTATAAATAACTATATCTGAGGAATTTCTTAAATTTCTTAAAAAAGAATAAATTTCGGTATTACCTAACTCTAATGAAAACATATTACTTAGGGATTTATCAGATAGGTCAGAAACACCCGAAGTAATGTTTTTAAGATATAGTATTTCATATTCTCCAGTACTTTTTTCAATGAAAGCGGCCGGGTTTGTTTTGCTGAGTAAAAAAGCTGCATTTGAAAAATCTGGAGACACTGATTGATCATCGCGCTTAAGTTTTTTCTTAAATTTAATTTTCTTTTTTAATTTTTTTGATAGCTTTTCAAGCGATTTGTCTTTATTAAGTTGCGATATATAATCCTTCATTTTATTATCAATCTTTTTAATTGAATTTTGAATGACTATTAATGTTTTAATTTCTGACTTTACATTATTAAATTCTTTAAAGTTATTCACTGATGATTCTTTAATTCTAAAAATAACATATCTTCCATTTTCATACTCTACAATATTACTATTTGTTCCATTTTGAACATTAGCTTTAGAAAGTTCTTGTTTTACTAGATCATTTTTAAAGACTAACGTCTTTTTTGAAATTACGCTTAATACATCTTTGCTCGTCTCTAATACATTTTTATTCAAATATTCGGCAACTGGAAGTATTGAGTCAGATGTTTCAAAAGCTATATTTGACAGCTCCTCTGACGCTTGATTAAATTTTTTAACTTTTTGAAAGTTTATAAAATCATCTGATATCGTTTTCTTAATTAAATTAAAGTCTTTTATTGCTGGTTCTTTAATTTTATCAATATAAAAAATATACACACCATTAGGTGTTTTTACAGGAGTACTATAATTATTAAGTTTAGTTTTAAATATTTCTTTACCTAACTCTTGTTTCAAATCCCCTTTACTTATCCAACCTAACTCCCCTTTTTTGTTTTTTGATAATTCATCATCTGAATACTTAAAAACAAGATCTTCAAATTTTTTTCCTTCAATTAATTCTTCAACAATACTTGACACTTTTTTATCAGTGTTATCATTTGCCTTCAACTCATCAAATCCTTCATTTTTATTATTATTTTTAATAAATATTTGTTTTACTTTTCTTTGTTCTTTTTCTGTGTACTTATCAATATTATTTTTATAAAACTCATATAAAGTCTCTGTTGAGATTTCTATATCATTGACAAAATCACTTTTTTCAAAAAGAACATATTCTATTTTGTATTTTTTTGGCTTTAAGAAAAAAGATTTATTTTGATCATAAAATTCTTTAATCTCTTTCTTTGTAATGTTTTCTTTAAAATCTTGATAATCTTTATAACTAAGATTGATACTTGCAATATCACGAGTTTCATATTTAACATTCTCTAAATTTTCTATTTCTTTTATAGAGTAGAAGGAAGTATTCATTATTGACGAAAAAAATAAATTATTTCGAATTTCTTCTCTTCTAATAGACTCATACATTGATGGATCTAATCCTTGTCTTTGAAGAATCATTTCATATTTTTCGTAATCAAAACTACCTTTGGATTTAAAAAATTTGTTATTTTGAATATCGTTGGCTAATATTTTATCACTTACATTTAAGTTATTTTCTAAAGAAAACTTTTTAACTAGTGTATTGTCTATTAAGTCATCTAACACACTTCTTTTGAGTATTTTTTCTTGTAAATTTAATTCTTCCAGATTATCAGACATTACTGATTTTAACTCTTTTAATTTATCTCTATAAATTAATGTGAGTCTTTCATTTGAGATCTTTTCACTATCTACAATCGCTACAGTATTTGTTCCACCAGCAAAGTATTGGTCTATTCCCCAAAAAGCAAATGGTATACTAATACCTATTATGATTATATAAGCAATCCATCCTGTAGCCTTCTCTCTAATTGACTGTAACATTATTTCTCTTAAAAATTATAAATGGCGGAGTGGACGGGACTCGAACCCGCGACCCCCTGCGTGACAGGCAGGTATTCTAACCAAACTGAACTACCACTCCTT
>MDTC01044284.1_pt1 | contig 42943 bp, 31 predicted proteins | sample 811181 | NCBI WGS metagenome assembly MDTC01 (sample SAMN05326644, study PRJNA326480) | marine metagenome | isolation source: seawater | place: Pacific Ocean: North | collected 2011 | reverse complement strand
AACTGAATATCTATTGTTGGGTTGGGACGGAGGTACGACCGGGAGTAACTTCAAAATTTTAGATGTTTTAGTCATCGGAAAAAAAAGTGTCCGTTTCGGTAGCCCCGTATTCATCTCAAACAATATACTTCAAAAACGGATCGTGTATGAATACGCCAATGAGGCAACAATGACGATGAGATTTGAGGATAAATATGGTAGAGTTGTAATGGACCACCTCTCTCCTGAAGCTCCTGCACTTGAAGGAATATACTCATATTATGTCCCAGACCTTTCATATGACTCCTATGTTTATAACGGAGACTACTGGGTACTGAAAGAGGATGTAATTGCAGTGAATGACCCAGAATTTGAACCGAAGAGTTTTATTCAAATGAATCCGAGGACTGGTAAACTTGAAAGAAAAAAGCTGAAAAAAGATTGGATCAACCCGACCAATGTTAAACAAAATGACGGAGACATTAATCATGTGGCAAGAACTCCTGAGCTTAATATAAAATCGACCGAAAATTCATTGGAATATGACAAGAAAGCGCAACGAAAGCTAAAAAGAGCTTATCGAAAAGATCCTTCAGGTTTATCCATAACGACCGGAAAATATAAAAGAAAAAAGAAGCGAAATCAAATACCGTAATGCAATTAGGACTCATAAATACATTAAAGATTGATCGCTTTACTCCGCCAGGAGCATTTCTTGAGGATGAACAAGGGAATGAGGTATTGTTGCCTCAAAAATATCTAATAGATACATATGAACTAGGACAAAAAATAGATGTCTTTGTGTTCAAAGACTCACAACAGAGAATTGTCTGTACGACAGAGAGACCATACCTTCTTCTTGGCGATTTTAAATATCTCCGGGTGTCTCAGGTAAAACCTATTGGCGCATTTGTTGATTGGGGATTAGACAAAAACTTATTGATTCCTTTCAGTGAACAAATATGTAAATTGGAGGAAGATAAATATTACCTCTTTGTTCTAAGGTATGACTACAAAACAGACCGTCTTTTTGGGAGTATGCGCGTAAGAAAATCACTTGATAGCTGCCGTGAGGACCTTCAGGGTAAAGAGGTCGACTTACTGATCTGCGAACAAAACGAGCTCGGCGTAAATGTAATTGTAAATAACCGATATGATGGAATGATTTTCGATTCAAACATCATCGCAAATATTGAGTCTGGAGAAGAACGAAAGGGTTATGTTGAAAAAGTACGAGATGACGGAAAGCTTGATGTTCGACTTGAGCCCATTACTTTTGAAAAATACGACCTTGCAGAAAAAAAAATCTTAGACCTTCTCGGAAAAAATGGAAAACTTATGCTCAGTGATAAATCTCCCTCTCATTCAATAAACAAGGAGCTTGGAATGAGCAAAAGAACATTTAAACAAGCCATCGGTAAGTTATACAAGCAACGCAGAATTAAAATAAACAAAGAATATATAGAGCTCCTAATTAATACATAGACATTCACTTTGGATGATAATGACTCGTTGCAGTTTGCTCAATCAACGGTCTATTTAAGGTCATTTTCTTTCTCTCCTGCCTAGCATACATTTCCATCTGATCAGTAAAATGCGCTCCACTTGCATTTCTCGAGTTTCCATAGGGTAAGATCGTCTCAATCTCCACCCCATCCTTTGTGTATTGCAAAATCATAATGTAGGATTCTCCGTGCATAGGTTTTGCAGTTCCCCTTTCGAAAGGAGCACTGGTCATGGCAGCAATCATATCTGTCAAACCAGGAACCGCCAACCGCTTATCACCTCTGTGATGGATCTGATAATCTCTAAGTTCAATATCATAGCGATCAAAATACTTTATTAAATGTTTGTCCGTTGCATTCAAGGCTTTATCCATCCTTTTTTCTGGTGATAGCTCTTTACCGCCTAATCCGAGAAAATAGTTATAATAAATAGCCCACTGTGCTGCACCGATGCTGGTAGTGTCTGCACGTTTATCCCATCCTTGAATAAGGTCAAAGACCTCTTTATATTTGTTATAGTTAGCATAATCACCTGGAGCAGTCTTAAATACGATATTTGCACCTGAAGGAGTCCAAAGAGAATCCGGATATTGAATATCATATTTAATGGAAAAGAAATCCTGCATACTCAATGACTCTCTACTATCAATTAGCTGCATAAATCTTGTACTCCTATTATTTTCAGATTCTTTGAAGCCAATTTGATAATCAATAAAATCAATTTCCTTAAGATTATCGTCTTTGTGTGCACTATTAAATGGAGTATTATTGGTATTGAAAAGATAACCATGAGACGGGTCTAAAAGCTTTGGCAATGACTCATAAGGCAAGTATGTTTCTTGAAGGAGCTCAGCGCTTTCCCCTTTCATAACACCATTGATTCGCTGTATTTCAGATCCTCTCTCAGGAATTAATCCATTGTTCATCCAAAAAATGCGATCATCACAATCTGCGTACATAACATTAAAACGAGGAATCTTCATCATTTTCAAAGCCGCTTCAAACTCATCCCAGTTTTTCGCCTTTCCCATATGATACCACTCATCAATAGACGATATATTGTTAAAGGCGTTAGAGTAAAATGCGAAATACCCTTTTTTATTTTTGATCACTGGACCGAAAGCACTCCATATTAACTTCTTTTTTACTTTGATATTCAACCCTATTTTAGTCTTTAACTTAAGTTTTACTGAGGACTCTTCAAAGGGAATCCACTTCCCATCCATCCAATATTGATGATTGTTTTTGGGATTTATTTTGAGTTGATATACATCAATTAAGTCAGGATAATTATAGGTATGCGTCCAACCCAAATGTTCATTTGTTCCAATCATAGGAAAAGGCGAGCCAGGAAATAACCCACCTAGCAAATTCCAACCTTCATCAGAATTAATATGCGCCTCATACCAGGAAAAAGGCCCTTCAAGAGGCTGGTGGGTATTGACATTTAAAACGGTTTTGTTGTGCTCCATTATTCTGCGGCTGAAAGCAAAAGCATTTGAGCCAATTGTCTTCGCCTCCATTTCATCTTGGGCAGATTTATTTTTACTAGAAATAAGCTCTTCTAAAATATCTCCTGTATCTGAAAAGAAATGTATCACTAGATTATAGCCGGTTAAATAGTCCATTACCGTCATTGGAAAGCTGTTCTTAACGAGCACCTCATCTGGAAACATTTTTGCATAGGCATTAATTCCTGCAACATAGCCTTCAATAACCTTTAAAACTTCGGGAGATAGATTTTTTACATGAGCTACGGCAGTTCGCCTACAACGCAAGAACTCAACTAGGTAATCCATAACTACACCATCCTTCCCGGCGTGCATTCCCATGAGTCCTTTGGACGGTAAAAAAGTATATTGAATGGTTTCAAAATCATCTTCAGCATGCGCCCAAGCTAAACCATATGCAGCATCCATATCCGTTGGTCCATAAATATGCGGAACTCCATATTTATCCCTGTAAATATCAATTTGATCCAAATCAATTTGTGCCCAGAAAGAATTACACAAAAAAAGATAAAATATCACGCAATAAGAATTCATACTTTTTTTAAATGAATAACGCAGAAGGGGCTAAAAAGTTGTATCCATATTTTCATTCAATAAAAATGATAGAAATCGAATATTTCAAGTTGTTGCAGTTCTTGTAAAAATATATATTTGCACATATTTTTTATTTATGGCAAATACTTCAGATATCAAAAACGGCCTGTGCATTAAGCACAACGGTAAACTTTTTCAAATTATTGAATTCCAGCATGTGAAGCCAGGGAAAGGTCCTGCATTCGTAAGAACAAAAATGAGACAAATTGAGTCAGGGAAAGTACTCGACCACACTTTTTCTGCTGGACATAAAATCGAGACTGTACGCATAGAAAATCGAGATTACCAATACCTTTACCAAGATTCTGATACCTATGTTTTTATGAATTCCAAAACCTATGAACAAGTCAATATTCCGCTTAGTATGGTTGAAAAAGCAGAATTTTTACAAGAAGGAATGATGGTGAATATTTTATTTCACGCCGAAGAGGAGCTTCCATTAGTCATTGACTTACCCATGCATATCATCGCAGAGATTACGTATACTGAACCCGGAATTAAAGGAGACACTGCAACGAATAGTATGAAACCCGCCACGATTTCTACTGGTGCGGAAATCAGAGTACCCTTATTTATCAATACTGGAGAAGTCATTAAAGTAGATACAAGAACTGGAGTGTATGTTGAACGAGTTAAAAATTAATCAATGAAAAACACAGCGCTAACTAAAAAACATATTGCATTAGGAGCTAAAATGGTACCATTTGCAGGTTACACAATGCCTGTTCAATATGAAGGCGTTACTATTGAACATGAAACTGTGCGTAAAGGAGTTGGTGTTTTTGATGTTTCCCATATGGGTGAATTTATTTTAAAAGGGAACAAAGCTTTGGAGCTTATTCAAAGGTTTTCATCCAATGACGCTTCAAAACTATATAACGGAAAAGCCCAGTATAGCTGCATGCCGAATGGAAATGGAGGTATTGTTGATGATTTAATCATCTATCGAATAAACGAAAAAGAATACTTCCTGGTGGTCAATGCCTCTAATATTGAAAAAGATTGGGATTGGATTTCTGCACAAAATGACTTGGGTGTTGAGATGATTAATGTTTCCGATGAGTACTCATTGCTAGCAATACAAGGTCCAAATGCTGCAAAAGCAATGCAAAGCCTTACCGAGGTCGACCTGAGTAATATGACCTACTACACTTTTGAGCACAACAGATTTGCAGGTATTGACAATGTGATGATTTCAGCCACCGGATATACTGGTTCTGGTGGATTTGAAATCTATGTAAGAAATGAAGATGCCAATAAACTTTGGGATAGCGTTTTTGTTGCGGGTAAAGCATTTGATATAAAACCAATTGGTCTTGCTGCAAGAGATACACTTCGTTTAGAAATGGGATTCTGCCTATACGGAAATGACATCAATGATACAACCTCACCTTTGGAGGCTGGTCTAGGATGGATTACTAAATTCACAAAAGACTTTGTGGATAGTGACTTTTTACAGAAGCAAAAAGAAGAAGGCATCTCCAAAAAACTTGTTGCCTTTGAAATGATGGACCGTGGTATTCCAAGAAAAGATTATCCAATATTCGATGCTGAATCAAATTGTATTGGTAAAGTTACATCTGGAACAATGTCACCTTCTTTAAAAATAGGAATTGGACTTGGATATGTAAATTTACCTTTCAGTAAATTGAGTACTGAAATCTTTATAGCAGTTCGGAATAAAATGCTAAAAGCCAAAGTAGTCAAACTGCCTTTTTACAAACATTAAGTTAAAATTTAGGACACTTTTTACAGGCATAGCCCTTCTTTTTGTATTTCTTACAGCACTTCTTTTTTTTCTGGCAAGAAAGGGAGCAATCAACCGAAAATAAGATCATACACGCTGGTTCGGTGACAGAATGTTCGATGCTAGACATGGCTCGGAAATATTCAAGTTTAAGATAATGGTTTTAGTCAAATTGCGACTCGACAAGAATGCCTACACAATTTGACTAAATTCATCGGAAATATTATACCAAACCTTGATCAATCATGGAATCGGCGACCTTTACGAATCCAGCAATATTAGCCCCTTTTACATAATCAACACTACCATCCTCCAATGTGCCATATTCAACACAAGCTTTATGAATTGAAACCATAATTGAATGCAAACGTTCGTCAACCTCCTCAGACGTCCAAGACATTCGTAAAGAATTTTGAGACATTTCTAATCCCGAGGTAGCTACTCCGCCAGCATTAGATGCTTTCCCTGGAGCAAACAAGACCTTTGCTTCTAAAAACTTCTCAATTGCCTCCGGCGTTGATGGCATATTGGCCCCCTCTGCAATGCAGATTACACCATTTCCGATAAGCGTTGCGGCTTCTTCGCCATTCAATTCGTTTTGAGTAGCACAAGGCAGTGCAATGTCGACATCAACACTCCATGGTCTTTGGCCCTGAACAAACTTGGCCTTAGGATAGGTTTTTACGTATTCTGAAATACGACCTCGTTTTATATTTTTTAGCTCCATGACAAAAGCCAATTTTGCAGCATCAATACCTTCCTCATCAAGAATATATCCTTTAGAATCTGAAAGTGTCAAAACTTTTGCGCCTAATTGTGTTGCCTTTTCACACGCGTATTGTGCGACATTACCAGATCCTGAAATTGCAACGGTTTTACCTTCGAAAGATTCATTTTTTGTTGCCAACATTTCTTTTGCAAAATAAACAGTGCCATATCCTGTAGCTTCTGGGCGTATTAATGAACCGCCCCAATTACGTGCCTTTCCAGTCAAAACTCCGGTAAACTCATTTCGTATTCTTTTATATTGACCAAACATGTATCCTATTTCCCTTCCGCCAACACCAATGTCACCTGCTGGCACATCAGTATCTGCTCCAATATGGCGGCTTAACTCAGTCATAAAGGATTGACAAAACTTCATTACCTCATTATCTGATTTTCCTTTCGGATCGAAATCCGAACCACCCTTACCTCCTCCAATTGGAAGAGTGGTTAATGAATTTTTGAAAATCTGTTCAAAACCGAGGAATTTAAGAATTGACAAATTAACCGAAGGATGAAATCGTAAACCACCTTTATAGGGCCCTATGGCAGAGTTGAACTCAACCCTGTATCCTCTATTCACCTGAACATCGCCATTGTCATCTAACCAAGGAACTCTAAACATTATGGTTCTTTCAGGTTCTACAATCCTTTCCAATATACGTGTTGTTTTATATTTTGGGTTTTCCTCAATGAATGGAATCACAGCTTCAGCAACTTCTTGCACCGCCTGTAAAAATTCTGGTTCGTGTGTATTTTTCAATGACACTCTATTCATAAATGCTTCAATTTCTGAATGGTAATTTAGCGACATAACATCTTAAATTTTAAAGGTTCAAATCGAGGCAAAAGTAAGCAAGATTTACTAATGTTAAAGGTTATTTATCAAAAAGTTAAAAGTGATTTAGACATATTCCTTGTTCATTAGGTTTTCATATAATTTCTCTAAATTATAAATTGCATTAATTTTACGGAACCTTAAGCAACCTAATAGAATTGAATACGTTAACTCAAAAGAAGATTATTAGAGACGATGAAACAAAAAATTAAGATCAGTTTTTGTTGGATTTTGTTCCTATTCTTAACAATCAATATAACCGGACAAGTTATTTGTTTGGGTGAGGATACCACAGTTTGTTCGGGAGAGAATGTGAACATTGAAATTTGCACCTCTGTAAACCCTGTAAACGGATTACAATTGGATAATCCGACTACGATCCCAACCTTAAATGATGATCAATTTAGCGATGTAATAAACATAGGTTTCGACTTTACGTTCTATGGTAATGTTTTTAATCAACTTACAATCGGATCGAATGGAATAATTTCTTTTAACTTGGGTAACGCGGGAGGCTATTGCCCTTGGGCGCTTCAAAATGTTGGCCCATTACCTTCAACAGCAACAGCGGTTACACACAATGCCATTATGCCTTTTTATGGTGATATAAATCCATACATTAGTATTGATGGTGATATTCAATACCAAATGGTAGGTTCAGCTCCAAATCGCATTTTTATAATATTATTCAGAGAAATTGGTCAGTTCCAATGCGGCACAGAAGAATGTAATTATGCAGGAATTATTCTTTATGAAACGACCAATGATATAGAGGTTCATATTGGGAAAAAGACGGTTTGTGGATCTTGGAATGGTAGTTTAGCCATTCAAGGCATTCAAAACGCCAATGGAACAATTGCGCACATGACGCCTGGAAGAAATAATACGATTTGGATCGCAGACACGGACGCTTACAGATGGAGTTATGAGGGTGGCAATAATTATACAATTGATTCTATTCCTTACCTACAAATTAACGGTGCAAACGGTAATCTTATTTGGAACAATACATTAGGAGAAACTTTTCCGTATAGTGCAATGCTTAACGTTACTAATCCACCCCCTGGTACCACCGGATATTTTTTAACTGCCTCAGCCTGCGAGACAGCCTTAGGTGCAGTTTCAGATACGAGTTTCATTACTACTGCATCACCTGAAGTTAACGCTTCCTCGACGGATGACATATGTAGTCAAGGAGTAGGAAGTGTAACTGCAACTCCAGGATCTGGTTCTCCCGAACCATGCACTTATTCGTGGCCTGGACTCGGCACTTCAACGCAAACTGTTGATAATGTATACCCTGGAACCTACTCTGTATTTATGGTAGATGGTAATGGTTGTACATCAAATGCAACTGTTACGGTTGGAGATAACCCAGCAACATTTACTGCGACCTCAACCCCTGTAGGTTGTTTAGGTGGAACAGATGGATCAGCAACTGCGATAATTACACCGTCGGATGGTTCTGAAACTTTCCTTTGGAGTAACGGACAAACTTCTGCGACAGCAACCAACCTCGCAGCTGGGGTCTATACATGTGAAATATCAGCTGGTTCGGGTTGTATCGGTAATATAACCGTAACAGTTGATGAAATACCACAAATGATTTTAAATATTATCAATCAAAACGATGCAACATGTAATAACTCGAATACCGGTATCGTTGAAGTGGGTGTTTCCGGCGGAACTTCTCCATATACATTCAGTTGGGATCAAAGCACTTGTATTACAAATGAAGCGACTGATCTGTATGCTGGAACCCATATTATTACAGTAACCGACTACAATGGATGTTCTGATCAAATTGTAGCAAGTATTGGTGAACCAGATGCATTGAGTATTAATAATTTAACACCGGATAGTATCATTTGTGATGATGCTTTTATTGATTTACAAGCAACGGCAAACGGTGGATCAACAGCATACATTTACTCATGGACAGCAAATGGAGCTAGCGTAGATGTTGGACAAACCATTACAGTGAACCCCGTTGCAAATAATACCCAATATTGCGTTACAGTGAGTGAAGAATGTGGTTCACCTGAAACAACTGAGTGCCTTACAGTCAGTTTTCCAACCGATATTATACCAATTATAGTACCCGATGCTGAAATCCAATGCCAGCCCGGAGATTTTACTTTTTACAACAATACTGCAGAAGAATCAGCTGTAGCAACAACGAGTTTTTCTTTCTCTAACGGAGATAACTATACATCAAGTGGGACAGAATCAATACAGACTACTTTTAATTCGCCTGGAAATTATGACTGTTATGTTAGCATCATATCTGTTTATGGATGTACGTACACTAAAGAATTTCAAAATATCATCACAGTAACTCCTCCGCCAACAGCAGACTTTACATTATCTAAAAATCCAGCGACTTGGTTTGAAACAGAAATACAAACAACAGAAACCTGTGAAGGTAACATAAGTAATTTTCAGTGGATCAGCCCAGGTGCAACGTCTTTAATTAGTAATCAAGGTACAGCGGTGATTACATATCCAGAAGGGATAGCTCAAACATATACTATAACCCTCATCGCAACTACAAATGAAGAATGTTCTGACACGGCGACATTGGAAATAGAAATTGTTCCGGATATTATTTTTTACGCCCCAAACTCGTTTACACCGGATAACGATGAGCACAATCAAACTTGGACGATTTTCGTAGAAGGAATTGATGAGCAAAACTTCACTTTAGAAATATTCAATAAATGGGGAGAAACCATTTGGGAAACGAATGATATTAAAGCTAAATGGGACGGAACGTATCATAAAGGAGTTGTTCCAGAAGGAACATACATTTGGAGAGCGACCTACAAAGAACTCGAAAATGATGGTAGAACAATCCACACTGGATACGTAAATGTGATTCGTTAAATAATAAATAATGTTGAAACACTGTTCTCTTCTGATAATACTTCTTCTGAACCTTACTTCATGCGATGTATTAGATAAAGCAGCTTCAAATGCCGCAAATCACCTCATGAATGAAGGATCATCTGATGCAAAATCAAGTCTAACAAATGCTGAGGTTATTTCAGGGCTAAGAGAGGCGCTATATATCGGTATTCAAAATGCGATTTCTATTGTATCAGTGACAGATGGCTTCCTTTCTAACAATGATATTAGATTACCTTTTCCCTCTGACGCACGAAAGGTTAAAGAAAAAGCTTTAGATCTAGGACTTGGGAATCAGGTACAAAAGTTTGAAATAACTTTAAACAGAGCAGCCGAAGAAGCATGTAAAGAAGCACTACCTATTTTTAAAGACGTGATTAAAGAAATGACATTAAATGATGGATTTAAAATATTGAATGGTGGAAGTGGTGCAGCTACAAAATATTTAAAAGAGCAGACAAATGATCGTCTTATCAATGCATTTACACCCAAGGTTAAGTTCGCCATCTCGAAGGTTAAGCTTACAGATTATTGGAACCCACTCATCAATAAATATAACACGGCAATGATGCTGACTGGAGGTGAGAAAATAAACCCAGACCTAGATGTTTTTGTTACACGAAAGGCAGTTGAGGGCTTATTTTTAATGGTCGAAGCTGAGGAAAATAAAATTAGAATAGATCCGTTAGCGAGAGTTACGGACCTTTTGAATAAGGTCTTTGGAAGTTTAACCAATTAATATCCTTTGAGAAAATTTGCACCTACTGAACTTGTCCTAAATTCAAAAAACCAGGTTTATCATCTTGGACTTTCGTCTAAAAACTTATCTTCAAAAATCATACTCGTTGGTGATCCAGAAAGAGTTACGTTGGTATCAAATCAATTTGATTCAATTGAATTCAAATCAAATCACAGAGAATTCTATTGTCATACTGGCACATTTCAAAATAAACGAATATCAGTTTTATCAACGGGAATTGGCACAGACAACATTGACATTGTAGTAAATGAGCTAGATGCAGCCTTCAATATAAATCTTAAGACACGCGAAGAGAAAAAGTTTCAAACAAAATTGGAATTACTTAGAATTGGAACTTGTGGTTTATTACAAGCCGATATACCACTGCATAGTTATGTTTTAAGTGAGTTTGCTCTGGGTCTTGATAACATTGGACATTTTTACATTTTAAAAAATTCAGAGGATGAAAAAGAGTTACTCAAATCGATTCGAGAACATGCACTATTTCCGAAACACATTATTCCATACTTAAAGAAAGCATCTACTGATTTCTTGGCAAAATTCGAGACAGAAAAAACGATGAAAGGGATTACCGTTACAAGTTCAGGTTTCTATGGACCACAGGGAAGAGAGCTTCGCTTACCTACTTACACCTCAAATATCCATGAAAAACTTCAAAGATTTAAGCATCATAAGCAACGCTTTGTAAATTTTGAAATGGAAAGCTCAGCCTTATTTGCACTCTCAACCGCATTGGGACACTCATGTGCAACAATATGCCTGGGTATAGCCAATCGACCGGCCAAAAAATTTTCAAGTGACTATAGCATTTACATGAATGAACTTATTCAACATGCCTTGGAAAGGTTGTAGTTTAAATTTAACTAACCTACCCTTCTTATATCTGCACCAATATTGTTCAATCGAATATCTATATCTTGGTAGCCACGATCAATCTGCTCAATATTGTGAATGATACTTTTTCCATTCGCCGATAGCGCGGCAATCAGCAATGAAACCCCAGCCCGAATATCTGGAGAGGTCATTTGTATTCCTCTTAACGCATTTTTTCGATTCAAACCGATAACTGTAGCTCTGTGAGGATCACATAAAATAATCTGTGCACCCATATCGATCAACTTATCCACAAAGAACAACCTAGATTCAAACATTTTTTGATGAATCAGCACAGAACCTTTCGCCTGAGCAGCTACAACAAGAATAATAGATAATAGATCAGGAGTGAAACCTGGCCAAGGAGCATCGGAAATGGTCATGATTGAACCATCTATGAAGGTTTCTATTTCATAGCTCTCTTGGGCTGGAATAAATATGTCATCTCCTTGTCTTTCTAATTTGATGCCTAATCTTCTAAAAATAGTAGGAATAATCCCAAGGTTCTCCCAACTAACATCCTTTATAGTGATTTCTGATTTTGTCATTGCCGCAAGTCCTATAAAAGAACCTATCTCGATCATATCAGGAAGAATTCGATGGTAACATCCAACTAAATCCTTAACACCATTAATTTTCAACATATTAGAACCGATACCTGAGATTTTGGCACCCATTGAATTTAACATTGTGCAAAGTTGCTGTAGATATGGTTCACATGCTGCATTATAAATCGTGGTCTCGCCTTTCGCCATTACTGCTGCCATTACAATATTTGCGGTTCCAGTAACTGACGCCTCATCCATATGGATATAGGTACCTTTCAGATTTGCTCCTTCTACTGCATAAAAATGTTCACCAGCATCATAGTTGAATTTAGCACCCAAAGAGATCATACCTGAAAAGTGGGTATCCAATCTTCTTCGGCCAATCTTATCTCCTCCAGGTTTGGGTAAATAACCTACTCCAAATCTAGCAAGCAAGGGACCAACAATCATAACAGAGCCTCTTAGTGAGCCCGCTCGAATCTTAAAATCTTCCGATTGTAGATAATTAATATTAATTTCTTTAGCTTGAAATATATATGTCCCCTTCTCGACCTTTTCCACTTTTACACCCATTGCCTGCATTAACGCAATGAGCTTATTAACATCAATAATATCAGGAATATTGGAAATTGTAACCTTTTCAGATGTTAGTAATGGAGCACACAACACCTGTAGTGCCTCGTTCTTTGCTCCTTGTGGTGTGAGCTCACCTTTCAGAGGTTTCCCGCCATAAATTTCAAACGAAGCCATAAGCGCTATCTTTTATATCTCTTCTTTTTGGACTTATAATTATTATTTGTCCTTGCATTCTTTTTATTGTGACCAATAGTCTTTAGAATTTGATTTGTATTGATCAATTCATCAGGGTTCTCCAATGTTAGTTCGTTATTGGACAATTCCTTAATATTCTCGGCAATTAAATTATTTTCTACAGCATTATTATTATGAGTCAAATATTGCATTTTCATAAAATTGGCCATTGACATTTTTAAGCAATGCTTAGCCTCTGGGTCGACTACTTCACTTGCTTCTCTCAAAATTTTTTCCGTGTATTTACCATAATGACCGTACTTAATTCTTCCTTTCGGATAAATCATTAGGTCAGGCTTCTCACTCAATACCTCTTTGTTGGGTATTTCATATGGAGAATCAACATCTAACTGAAAATCAGACATTACGAAAAGATGTGTCCATAATTTAGGTCTGTAATCATCGACGTCTCTTAAATGAGGATTCAGCTGTCCCATCACTTCAATAATCGCTTGGGCTGCACTATTTCTCTCGGAACGATCTTTAATATCCATCGCGTGAGAAATCATGTTTTGAACGTTTCTTCCGTATTCGGGAAGGATCAGCTTTTCTCTTGTTGTATTGTATTCCATATTTATTGTTCTAGCAAATTACCTAAAGCATTGTTGAATATCTCTTTCGCATCATTCACAAAACCATAGTGTTTATCATCTACGACAAGCTTACCTTTCGTAACATGTCCTAGCAAGGTAAAATTAACTTTTGAATTAACCATATGTTCAAGGAATAAATCCTCTTGATCTTCAGAAACGGTTACCACAATTCTTCCTTGCCCTTCGCCAAATAAGAATGCATCTTCACGGATTTCAGAATCTGTCACAATATCAAACCCCAAATTTCTGGGAAACGACATTTCTACTAGAGTCACGTATAGTCCTCCATCTGCTACATCATGTGCGGCATTAATTCTATTGTACTGTATCAACTCCTTTGTAACTGAATGTACTTTGTGTTCATAATCTAAATCAAAATATGGAGCCGGAGACGCATTTACACCATGGTAGTTGGCTAAATATTCAGAGGACGAAATATCTTCCTCATATTTTCCAATTAAAAAAATCAAATCACCTTTATGTTTAAAATCTAGTGACATTAGTTTATTCTTATCCTCTAAAATTCCAATCATTCCAATTGTCGGTGTTGGAAAAACAGGAACCTCAACTCCGTTAATCACTGATTGATTGTAAAAAGAAACATTCCCACCTGTTACGGGAGTATTAAATTTCAGACAAGCTGCAGACATTCCTTTGATTGCCCCGACGAACTGCCAATAAGACTCAGGATTATAAGGATTACCAAAATTCAAGCAATTGGTAATTGCACTTGGTTCTCCACCTGAACAGGTAATGTTTCTTGCCGCCTCAGAGACAGCAATCATGGTTCCAATTTCTGGATCTGCATTTACATATCGTGAGTTACAATCTACAGTCATAGCCAAGGCTTTGTTGGTTCCTTTGATATTTACAACGCCGGAATCAGAAGGAACGTTTGTTGTCATAGTCCTGGTACCCACCATAGAATCATACTGCTCATATATCCATCGCTTTGAAGCTATATTTGGCATTGCAAGAATGGCATCAGCAACTTTTTTTAAATCCTCAGGCTGCTCTATGGAATTGATATCAAACCTCTTGAACTCCTCGTAATAATCGGGCTCCTTATATTCTCGTTCGTATTGAGGGGCACCTCCTCCAAGCACTAATGATTCGGCCGGAACGTCTCCGACCCGCTCACCATTCATGTAATAACGAATCCTTTTTGTATCAGTTACCACGCCAATTTCTTCGGCATGAAGGTCCCATTTATCAAAAATATCTTTCACGATTTGTTCCTTACCTTTTTGAACAACAACAAGCATTCGTTCTTGCGACTCAGACAATAAAATTTCATAAGGCAGCATATTCAATTGTCGAGTAGGTACTTTGTCCAAATCTATTTCCATTCCAACCTGGCCAGCCGCACTCATCTCACAAGTCGAACATGTAATACCAGCAGCGCCCATGTCCTGCATTCCAACAATTGCGTCAGTTTCAGATAATTCCATAGTCGCCTCAAGTAATAATTTCTCCATGAAGGGATCACCTACCTGAACAGAAGGTAAATCAGAGGCGGAATCCTCAGTAATATCTTTGGAGGCAAATGCCGCACCCGCGATTCCATCCTTACCTGTTGAAGAACCAACAATAAAAACAGGATTACCGGGTCCTTTTGCGGTGGCAGAGATCATTTTCTTTGTATCAATGATACCAGCAGAAAAGGCATTTACCAATGGATTTGTATTGTAGGAATCCTCAAAGGCAACCTCTCCTCCAACAATGGGAATTCCGAATGCATTGCCGTAATCGCCAATACCTTTCACTACACCTTTTACTAACCATTTCGTTCTGTCGCGCTCTATATTTCCAAAACGCAAAGAATTTAATTGTGCAATAGGTCTTGCACCCATCGTAAATATATCTCTATTTATGCCGCCTACACCCGTTGCTGCCCCTTGATAAGGTTCTAAAGCACTAGGGTGATTGTGGGATTCGATTTTAAAAACACAGCCCATGCCATCACCGATATCGACCAATCCTGCATTCTCTTCACCAGCCTTTACGAGCATGTGAGGTCCATCTTTAGGCAAAGTTTTTAGCCATAGAATTGAATTCTTATACGAACAATGTTCAGACCACATGACAGAATAAATAGCGGTTTCTGTAAAATTTGGTGTCCGACCAAGAATTTCCTTAATCATTTCAAATTCATCTTCTCTTAGACCTAAATCTACCGCTTGCTCTACTGTTGCTTCTTTTCGGAGGGTTTCGCTCATTTCTTCTTTCTTATCAGACAAAAATAAGGATAAAATAGGTATCTCATTCTATAATAAGGAGAATATAAATATACCTCCATCGCATATTTGATAAAGAAACTAAAACAGCATTAAATTTCATTATTTTGAGTATTTTTGTTCCCTAAAATTAGTACTATGAATTATGACATTATTGTAGTAGGAAGTGGCCCAGGAGGATACGTTACTGCTATCCGAGCATCACAGCTGGGGTTGAAGACAGCAATCGTTGAACGAGAAGCTTTAGGCGGAATATGTCTAAATTGGGGCTGTATCCCAACAAAGGCGCTTTTAAAATCTGCAAATGTATTTGAGTACTTAAGTCATGCGTCTGATTACGGTATAACTGTAAAAGATGCAAAAGCAGACTTCAATGGAATGGTAAAAAGAAGCCGAGACGTTGCTGATGGAATGAGCAACGGCATCAAATTCCTAATGAAGAAAAATAAAATTGATGTACTGACTGGAAACGGAGTTATCAAAGCAAATAAAAGAGTTACGGTAACTGATGAGGCTGGAAAAAGTACAGACTATACCGCTTCTAAAGGAGTGATAATCGCTACTGGTGCAAGATCGAGATCGCTGCCGAATTTACCACAAGACGGAAAAAAAATAATTGGATACCGACAAGCCATGACTTTGAAGTCACAACCGAAGAAAATGGTTGTTGTAGGTTCAGGTGCAATTGGTGTTGAATTCGCCTATTTCTACAATGCAATTGGAACAGAGGTAACGATTGTGGAATACCTACCACATATTGTACCAGTTGAAGATATGGATGTATCAAAACAACTTGAAAAAACTTTTAAGAAATCTGGAATTAAGGTAATGACTGATTCGTCAGTAGAAAGTGTAGATACCTCAGGGAAGCAATGTGTAGTTTCAGTTAAAACTGCCAAAGGAGAAGATAAAATTGAATGTGATGTTGTATTATCTGCTGTCGGTATTCAAGCAAATATTGAAAATATAGGCTTAGAAGAAGTCGGAATTGTCGTGGATAATGGAAGAATTCTTGTCGATGACTTTTACCAAACAAATATGCCTGGTTACTATGCCATAGGCGATGTTGTTCCCGGTCCGGCGTTAGCTCATGTAGCATCAGCAGAGGGTATTGTTTGCGTAGAAAAAATAGCAGGTCATCATCCTGAAGTAATTGATTATGGAAATATCCCAGGGTGTACCTACTGTTCTCCTGAAATAGCTTCAGTTGGAATGACAGAAAAAGCGGCCAAAGAAGCTGGAATTGAGCTTAAAATTGGAAAATTTCCTTTTTCTGCCTCAGGTAAGGCAAGTGCAGCAGGCGCAAAAGATGGTTTTGTCAAATTATTATTTGATGCAAAATATGGTGAGCTTTTAGGAGCACATATGATTGGTGCCAATGTCACAGAAATGATTGCAGAAATTGTTGCGATACGAAAACTCGAAACAACGGGAGAAGAATTAATCAAAACGATTCATCCCCACCCAACAATGTCAGAAGCGGTCATGGAGGCGGCTGCAGCAGCCTACGGTGAAGTAATTCATTTATAGACTTGAGATATTTAATGGGTAACAAAAAATGACATGGTGCTTGTCATGAGCTCAAGTATGAAATATAAATTCCAGATATAACGAAAGTTATTTTCATTATTCCTAAGGTATAAAATGATTGCTGGCAGTAGACAAAAAAATATTAGCATCCGAAGATCTAATACCAGTGCGACTACAACAATAACAGCATGGCATAAATGTACGATCCAATGAATGGATAACTTTTCTTGAATATTCCAGGCGATAAAGCTTGCCAAAAAACCCGAAAGGCTCAAAATCAATAAAATATCTGGAATAATGGAAGTATTTAAATGCACAAGCTGACTTTCATTTAAGAAAGAGGCCGATAAGATTGGATTAATCGTAATTTTTAATATAACACTCAAAAGAAATAAATAACCATATCCTTTTCTACTTTGGGCGTTCATAAAAAGAAATCGCAATACACCATAAAGTAAAACGAAATCAAAAATAGGAAATGGAAGTAAAAAAAAATAAGACTCTAGAAATAAACCGAAACCATAGATTAAAATGGTCAAAACAGTTAAGAAAATAAATTTCTTCTCTCTAATCATCGGATCCGATAACATCATAGATGTAGTCGAAGGTTGAAAGAATTTCAGCCTTACCGTCAACAATGGCGATGTCATGTTCAAAATGTGCACTCGGCATACCATCATCGGTAACAATTGTCCATTGATCATCAAGCGTTCGAACTTTTTCAGTACCCATATTAATCATAGGTTCAATGGCAATTGTTAAACCATTTTTAATTTTTTTACCGCGCCCCCTACGACCAAAATTAGGAACTTGAGGCTCTTCGTGTAAAGTTTTACCTATACCATGTCCTACAAGGTCCCGAACTACACCAAAATTATTCTTCTCAGCGTGTTGTTGTATAGCCCAACCAATATCCTCTAATCTATTGGCGGTTGTACATTGTTCAATTCCCAAGTACAAGCACTCTTTGGTAACTTTCAGCAGGTGACTTCGCTCGGCAGATACCTCACCAACCTTGAATGTATAGGCATGATCACCATAATAACCCTTGTATATAGCACCACAATCTACTGATACGATGTCACCATCCTCAAAAGGCATTTCAGTAGGTAAACCATGAACAACTTGCTCATTCACTGAAATCAGCAAGGTACTTGGGCAACCGTAAAGGCCCAGAAAACCTGGTTTTGCGTCTTGAGAAAGGATATAATCATGTGCAATTTTGTCCAATGATAGCGGTGTAACACCTGGCTTTATTAGTTTTGCTACCTCACCTAGTGTTCGACTCACCACCTGAGCTGCATCACGCATGGTAGAAATTTCTTCTTTTGTTTTATATAGTATCATGTATTTATTAAATAACGACATGGTGTCGCAAAGGTAGATAATTCTTACCGATAGATAAATCGACAGTTAAGATAAGTTATTTAACCATTGCATTGTATCAAATTGATCGGCATAATCATCCAATGCTGGACATTGCGCTGTTCCGAAAGGTAAACCATTTAAACCCACGGCACATTGAATGTCCTCCTTGTACTTTTCAAGATAATTATGAACTTCATTTAAGTCACTGTAAAAATGATAGTAGATCATACCAAGCGGAGAATGTAGCTGTTTTGTCTCCTTCATCAATACAAAGTTATTATCCAATAACTTTTCTTGATTCATTAAATGAACAGCCTTATTATAATCATAATTATTACCATACTTTTTATTATTGATCACATCTCCTTGATGAACGATATGTTCAAAAATCTTATTGATATCATAAAAATTTGGAAGTAATAAATGGGAAACACTTCGGCAGCCACGTCCGAAAAAATCAAAAATATCACTACTCAACGACATAAGGTCTGCAGCTGTTTCAACACCGCTCAGAACGGCGACTGACGTCCTATTCTTTCTAAAAATATGTGGGTATTTAGAAAAATATTGTTCAAAATGAATAAAACTCTCATTACTACCCGTTGCAATAACCGCATCAAAGCTTTTCATATTGCGACTAGAAAATGAGATGAATTCTCGTACTTCAGGATAAAAACAAATCAAAAAGTCAACCAAAACCGGCAAAAGCTGATCATCTTCAGAGCTCATTTTTGCCTTAACTTTATGCCCAGAAAGCAGGACGCAGAGAAAATCATGAAAACCTACAAGCGGAATGTTACCAGCCATAATAACAGCTATGGTTTTTGGTTGGCTCGTAAATGTGTATCGCGAGCTCCAAGATATTAAGTTATCTGATTCTAATGTGCTTCCGAGATTGAGTATCGCTTTTCTTACCATAGTTTCTGTAAACCATCCATTATGGTTCTTTAGACGTTTTATCGTTCTATTTAGCGCAGAATACTCGTCCTCCGTAACACCTATTTCAAAATTATTCCAGGGCTGATTTCTACCTATAGCTCGCATCACAACACCGAGCTGACTAAAGGCTTGAATTAATGGTTCTCTTTTCACAATACAAATATACTAAGCTTCTGTTTTGTATGATTGAACAAAAGAATCGAATTTGGGGTTTATGTGTTTGTAAAAAAACGTACTATGTCTATAATGATAACTGATAAATGTATCAACTGTGGAGCCTGCGAACCGGAATGCCCAAACAATGCGATTTATGAGGGTGGTACCGAGTGGAATTACTCGGATGGTACCTCATTAAAGGGCATCATAAAGACAATCAATGGAGATAAGGTCCACGCAGATCAATCTTTTAAACCTGTTAAGATGGGTATTTACTACATATCGCATGAAAAATGCACAGAATGCATTGGATTTCATGATGAGCCTCAATGCGCTGCTGTATGTCCGGTAGATTGTTGTGTGGAAGATCCTGAAAAAAGAGAATCAGAAGATAAACTTTTCGCCAAGAAAAACTTTTTGCATTTATAGTATCTACAGGGGATCGGCCCTAGATAATGTAATTTCAATATAAGAAGCCCCCACCCCTACTGGACTGTAATTCGCATCATGCATATCATAACCCGGCCTATTCAAAAGAGATGCGATTTCACTTTTTAATCGGCCTTCTCCAATACCATGAATCACCAAAACTTTTTTTTTCCTTTTAGACAAGTTGATATTAATAAATTCCTTGAATGTTTTGACTTGAAGATTGAGCTTATCGAAAGCGCTCATATGATAATCTACATCTAGTAAGGATTCAATATGTAAATCAATACATGGAACCATCTCTTTCCTTTTTCTTCCCCCTTCTAAAAGTTCTTTATCCTGATCTTTACGAACAACGTTGCGAGTTATCACTGGTTTGGACTTAGCAATCATCCTATGAGGGATTCTCCGATCAAAACCATGTTCGTCTTCAAGAACGAGGTATGCACTCTCAATACCAATGACTTTATAACTTCCTGTTTCATTTAGAATCGATACCTGCTCTCCAATAATGAAATTCATTTCAATGCGTTTTACATGTTTCGTCGGTACTGTCCTCCAACTTCGAATAGTGCATTTGTAATCTGACCCAATGAAGCAGTTTTACAAGTTTCCATGAGCTCTTCAAAAATATTTTGGTTATTGATGGCTGCATCTTGAATTTTCTTAAGACCCTCTTCCACCTCTTTTCGATTACCCTCATTCAAGTTCTTAAGCATATCAATTTGATATTGCTTTTCCTCTTCCGTAGCTCGAATCACCTCCTTTGGCAAAATAGTTGGCGACCCTTTAGAGCTTAGAAAAGTATTGACTCCTATGATTGGGAATTCACCTGTATGCTTTAAAGTCTCGTAGTACAAAGATTCTTCTTGAATCTTAGAGCGCTGATACATGGTCTCCATAGCACCCAAGACTCCACCTCGCTCCGTGATGCGATCAAACTCTGTTAATACAGCTTCCTCAACCAAGTCGGTAAGCTCCTCTATAATGAAAGAACCTTGAAGAGGATTCTCATTTTTAGCCAGTCCTAATTCTCGGTTGATGATCAGCTGAATAGCCATTGCTCGACGCACAGACTCCTCTGTTGGAGTAGTAATCGCCTCATCGTATGCATTGGTGTGCAGAGAATTACAATTGTCGTAAATGGCATATAAAGCCTGCAGCGTTGTCCGAATATCATTGAAATCAATTTCCTGAGCATGAAGTGATCTACCAGACGTTTGTATATGATATTTTAGCATTTGCGCTCTTGCATTAGCTCCGTATTTTTTACCCATCGCCTTTGCCCAAAGCCTTCGCGCAACACGTCCAATTACAGCGTACTCTGGATCTATACCGTTCGAGAAAAAGAAAGATAAATTAGGTCCAAAATCATTGATATTCATCCCTCTACTGAGATAATACTCCACATAAGTAAAGCCATTAGCTAAAGTAAATGCTAGCTGAGTAATTGGATTTGCGCCCGCCTCTGCAATGTGGTATCCTGAAATCGATACAGAATAAAAATTTCGAATACCTTTTTCAATAAAATATTCTTGAACATCACCCATGAGTCTCAAGGCAAATTCAGTTGAAAAAATACAGGTGTTTTGTGCCTGATCTTCCTTGAGAATATCAGCCTGAACAGTTCCCCTAACCTGCATTAAGGTATTCGCTTTGATCTTATTATAGATGGTTTGATCTAAGACTTGATCCCCTGTAACACCCAGTAACATCAATCCCAGTCCATCATTTCCTTCTGGAAGGTTCCCACTGTATGTTGGCCTCTCAACACCTTTCTTCTTGTATAGGGATACAATCTTTTTTTCAACCTCGTTTTCTAGACCTTCCTCTTTGATATACTTTTCACAGTTTTGGTCAATGGCCGCATTCATAAAAAACGCCAATAACATGGGAGCTGGCCCATTAATTGTCATGGATACCGAGGTAGCGGGATGACTTAAGTCAAATCCAGAATAAAGTTTCTTAGCATCATCCAAGCAACAAATAGAAACACCTGCATTACCGATCTTTCCATAGATATCAGGTCGCAAATCAGGGTCGTTACCATAAAGTGTTACCGAATCAAAAGCCGTTGACAGTCGTTTTGCCGGCATTCCCAAACTTACATAGTGAAAACGTTTATTTGTTCTCTCAGGACCTCCCTCTCCCGCAAACATTCGGGTTGGGTCTTCTCCTTCTCTTTTGAAAGGAAATAATCCTGAGGTGAATGGGAAATCTCCAGGGAAATTTTCTTGTAAAATCCACCTTAGAATATCACCCCAGCTTCTGTAATTGGGAGAAGCGACTTTGGGAATCTGAGAATGAGATAGTGATTTTGTGTATGTATTCAGTTTTAGGGTCTTATCTCGAACTTTAAATTCAAATACAGGATTTTTAAAGGCTTGCTTTCTTTGGTCCCAATTTTGAAGTAACTCCCAATTTTTAGGGTCAAAATTCAGCTTTTCTTTTTCGAAAACTTTTTGAAGATTTTTAATGAGTCGATCTCGATCTTCGATATCAGAATCTTTGAGCGTTTCAATGGAGGAGTGCATGCCGTAAAGCTTTTCAGCAACCACAACCTGCTGATTCACCCATTTGTCATAAGACCTATTGTTTTCAGAAATCTCTGATAAGTATCTTGTTCTTTCAGGAGGTATCACAAAAATCTTTTCGGACATCTCTCGAGTGATTTCAAAAGTTGATTTGAGCTCAGAACCGGCTTTTTCAACCAACTGGTCCATAATCACCTTGTACAAAGAATTCATCCCAGGATCATTGAACTGAGAGGCAATTGTACCGTGAACAGGCATATCATCGGTATTGGACTCCCACAAATTGTGATTGCGTTGGTATTGTTTTCTTACATCTCGAAGAGCATCGAGTGCACCTCGCTTATCAAATTTATTGAGTGCGATCACATCAGCAAAGTCAAGCATATCAATCTTCTCCAGCTGCGTAGCTGCTCCGTATTCTGGAGTCATCACATATAACGAAACATCAGAGTGGTCTAAAATCTCTGTATCGGATTGTCCAATACCTGAAGTTTCCAAAATAATCAAATCATAATCAGATACCTTCAAAATAGAAATGGCATCAGCCACATGTTTTGAAAGTGCCAAGTTGGATTGTCTAGTCGCCAATGAACGCATGTAAACCCGATCACTCTTGATAGAATTCATTCTAATTCGATCCCCTAGGAGTGCGCCACCCGTTTTTCTTTTGGATGGATCCACGGAAACGACGGCCATTTGTTTATCTTCAAAATCAACTAAAAATCGTCTAACTAGCTCATCAACGAGGGATGATTTTCCTGCTCCTCCTGTTCCGGTAATTCCCAATACAGGTATGTTTTTATTTTCGGCAATCGCACGAATCGATTCGATTGTACTTTTGTGTAGATCTGAAAAGTTTTCTGCAGCCGAAATCATTCGAGCGATTCCAGGAACACTTTTCTTCTCAAGGTCTTTAATAGAATATTCCAATTTCTCGCCTAACGCAGTATCGCAACGCTCTACTAAATCATTGATCATGCCCTGTAGCCCTAAAGATCTACCGTCGTCAGGATGATAAATTCGTGTAATTCCATAGTCTTGAAGTTCCTCGATTTCAGAAGGAAGAATGGTTCCTCCTCCGCCTCCAAAAATCTTTATTTGTGGCGCTCCCTTTTCTTTCAACAAATCAAACATGTACTTGAAATACTCATTGTGTCCGCCTTGATATGAGGTCATCGCAATCGCCTGTGCATCCTCCTGAATCGCACAATTCACAACCTCCTCAACCGAGCGGTCATGTCCTAAATGGATCACTTCACAACCTGTGGACTGGATGATGCGACGCATGATATTAATCGCAGCATCATGTCCATCAAATAGAGAGGCGGCTGTAACAATTCGTATTTTGTTCTTGGGTTTGTAAGGGGGTACCTGTTCCATTTAGAATCTTCGATTTGAGGGCCTAAAAGTACGAAATTCGCATCGAAATATGGAACTTGGGATAAGATTTCAGCTAGAACAGCTTACTCGACACTTGAAGCAAAGACCCTGTATCTTTTATAAGAGCTGTTATTGGTTTATAAAACCCAACTCCAATATGTGTGGAACCTGGATTCAGCAAGTTGACATGATGTCCTGGACTATTGATCCAACCTTGAAATACCGAGTTTGGTGAAAAATACCCTGCCCCAATGTTTTCTGTATTCGCGACACCATCATAAAAAAGAGCAATCCGTTTGAAAGTAGAAATCCCTCTTTGCAAGGAATATTTATTGCGATTATGTGTCGCATGCTTAAAGTAATTTGCAATGGCCATATCGGCCGAGTGGTATCGACTCGCTTGCATGAGCGAATTATTAACCTGAAGAGCTTTGAGACCATTTTCAATTTGGTACTGATTGATCAGGCGAATCAGCTCATTTTCATACGAAGGATTAATGGCTCGGACGCGCTCTTTTCCGGATAGGTTGGGATTAAATGAATGAGAAAGAGGATCTAATTTCGAAAAATCAAAAGCATATAAGCTAAAAGTGATTACAAGAAAAAATCCAATGGTCTTGATACGGAGTCTTTGGTTCCACTAATGAAAAAAACCGATTTTGTTACACCTTATTCATGAGAATTAAATTCGGCTTCGGTGCTCATTTCAAAGGGTACAGCACCATCTAACATTTCTTTTATCCTGAGAATCTCCGGGTATTTCGTAGCCGTGGTTTGTATTTTCATAGAAACAGTTCCTACCAGCTGAATCTCCTCAAAGGTGTCCTTGGATACAATCTTGTAGAAAGATTTATGATTAGAAAGCTTTCGGTATTGCGGGAAGAACATAATGAATTTTAATAATTAAAATCTAAATATACGTTTTTTGATTAGTGCTGATTTGAATTGATTATTTTAGTGGCACTATCATGGACAATTCCCTAACACATAAAGATCAAAATGCCTTAAATGAGGCGAAAAAAAACAAAAAAGAGTACCGCAAAAAACTCCATCAGCTCAAAAAAAGAAAAAGCAAAACACTCAATTACCAATTCAATGATCTCCATGATGAGGAATTTGAAAAAATGGACTGTTTGAGCTGTGCCAACTGTTGCAAAACCACAAGTCCCATCTTTCGAGATGCGGACATAAATCGACTGGCCAAACATTTACGGATGAAAGTTGGCGCTTTTACTCAAAAATACTTGCAAATTGACAACGATAATGATTATGTTTTAAATCATTCACCTTGTACCTTTTTGAATCAAGACAATACCTGCCAAGTCTATCAATATAGACCGCTCGCCTGCAGAGAATACCCCCATACGAATCGAAAAAACGTCATGCAAATTGTGGATCTCACGATTGAAAATACAACGGTATGTCCAAGTGTTGCAAGAATTGTAAAGAAGATCTGTAAATAAGCATTTGATGATTGCATTTGACCCCATATATATTCACCCTTTGCCACAAAACCATCGGTTTCCAATGGAAAAATATGACCTGCTCCCCAAGCAGCTCTTGCATGAAGGCACTATTCTTGAAGAGGACTTGATGGCGCCAAAAGTCATCGAAAACAGCATTTTGGAGCGGGTGCACTGCCTTCAATATTTAGATGATTTGAAAAATCTTAAAATATCACCAAAAGCTCAACGTCAATCTGGATTTGTCCATTCTAATCAACTGATCCATAGAGAATGGACCATCATGGAAGGAACTCGAATGGCTGCAGAATTTGCTCTACAAAATAATATTGCCTTTAATATTGCTGGTGGCACACATCATGCCTTTTATGATCGTGGAGAAGGATTTTGTTTGTTGAATGACCACGTGATTGCCGCACAATGGCTTTTAGACAATAAATTGGTTTCAAAGGTTCTTATTATCGATCTTGACGTACACCAAGGAAATGGAACAGCGGCTTTGTGCACTAATAACAATGACATTTATACCTTTAGCATGCATGGTAAAAATAATTATCCATTGCGTAAAGAACAATCAGATATAGATATAGAATTAGAAGATGCAACAAAGGATACAAAATATTTATATGAACTTAAAAAAGGATTAGAAGAAGTTATGAAGCACTTTGATCCTGAATTTATTTTTTACCAAGCTGGAGTTGATGTTCTCGAGAGTGATAAATTAGGGAGGCTAGGACTAACTTTAAACGGATGTAAAGAAAGAGATCATATTGTTTTCGACTTTAGCAAACAACTCGACTTACCAATTATCACCACAATGGGTGGAGGTTATAGCCAAGAAATAAAAACAATTGTTGAAGCGCATGCCAACACCTTTAGGTATGGTTGCAATATTCGTAGCTAAATCACTGTTACATTCTGTTTCACTGCACACAAAATAGTTGTAGATTTGTGCCATGATGTATGAGGTTCTCTTTTTAAACGATATTGCTGGAACAGAAATTTTGTTGATACTCGTATTTGTACTCATCTTCTTTGGAGCAAATAGTATTCCAGGAATTGCAAAAACGATGGGTAAAGCAATCTATCAAATCAAGAATGCCTCTAATGATCTGAAAAGTGAAATTAAAAAATCAACGGGAGCTATTCAAAAAGACTTAAATGTAAATGCGCTGATAAAAGAAACAGAGGAAGAAATAAAGCTTCCAATGGATCAAATGATGACGGATATAGAACATACCATAAACTATGAACCCAATAAATCTAAAAAAAATGAAAAAAGCTAGTGTTGGAATTATTATGGGCAGTGCATCTGACCTTCCGGTAATGCAAGATGCAATAGATATTTTAAAAGAATTTGGTATTGAAATGGAAGTGGAAATTGTTTCTGCACATCGTACGCCTGAAAAAATGATGAGCTATGCAAAAAGTGCTGCTGAACGGGGGCTAAAGGTAATCATTGCAGGTGCAGGGGGCGCAGCACATTTACCTGGTATGACAGCATCGCTTACAACGCTTCCTGTAATCGGTGTTCCCGTTAAATCCTCCAACTCAATCGATGGATGGGATTCAATTTTGAGTATTCTACAAATGCCGAATGGTATTCCCGTTGCAACAGTTGCATTAAATGGAGCAAAAAACGCAGCAATACTTGCAGCGCGTATTATAGGTACGACCGACACAGAAATTTCAAACAGACTTGCACAATATCAACAAAGAATGAAAGAAAAAGTAGAAAAAAGTCAGAAAGTGATTCGTTAATCATATATTAAATACTTGGTCCGAATGACCCTATAAGCTTCAAGTTCATTTACCCAAGTTTTTCGAATTTCCTTTTCAGATAACCCATTTATAATTTGATTATACAGGTTTTCTGTACCTGATAAGAGCACAAAGAATTTCTTTCTATTTATCGTTGACACAGGATCACCAACAAGGTTTAAAGCATCTTGAAGATAATGCAGTGTAAACCTTGAATCAAGTGGCTCATTTGCAAGGTTCACCCCTCCACATTGAATATTTTGGTGTTTAGGATAAATAGCTCCCATCATCGATTTAGGTTTAAAGCTGAAATTATATTTATCCATATCAGGATGACCATATAGCTCAAAAGGTTGTTCCGTTCCTCTCCCCACGCTTATCGTTGTACCCTCAAAAAAACAAAGACTTGGATACAACCTGATCGCAATATCTGAACGTAAATTTGGAGAAGGAGGAACAGGTAGGCTGTAACGCATTGAATGATGATAATTTTTGCACTTTAAAATTCTCAAATCACATTGCAAACTATCTTTTAACCAGTATTCACCGTTAATCATTAATGCATATTCGCCAACCGTCATCCCATGAACAATAGGAACGGGGTGCATACCCACAAAACTGCGGTACGCGGTGTCAAGTACAGGACCATCAGTATAATCTCCATTCGGATTTGGACGATCTAAAACTATCATAGGAATGCCGAACTCTGCACATGATTCCATTACATAATGTAGTGTCGAAATGTATGTGTAGAACCGAACGCCCACATCTTGTATGTCAAAAATAACTAGTTCAACATTTGCTAAATCCTTCTTTGTAGGTTTTTTATGGTCTCCATACAAGGAAACGATCGATAATCCTGTTTTTTTATCTACAGAATTATCTATTTTTTGACCTGCACTCACCGATCCTCGGAAACCATGCTCAGGAGAAAAAACCTTAAGCAATTGAATATTTCTATTCACCAAAGTATCAACAAGATGCGTCTGATTACCAAGTCTAGTAGTCTGATTGCCAACAATAGCAATAGTTCTATCCCCAATGATTTCTATTAGTTCGTCAAGGCGATCCGCTCCCAGCACAAGAGTCGAATCTTTAAACTCCATCGAATCCCAAATTTGCAAAGAAGGTTGAGATTGATCGGGACGGGACTGACATGAGAAAAGTAAAAAAACAAAAAAGAGTATAAGACACAATAGCTTTATGTATTTTTGAGAAAGCAATAATTTTATCGTGTCTTTTGAATACTTCATAGCAAGCAAAATTCTTAAAACTAAAGAGAAAGGTATAAAAGTTTCTAGACCTATACTCCGTATTTCTCTAATAAGTGTCGCATTAACCATTATTGTTAACCTAATTACACTCGCCATTGTCCATGGTTTTCAAAGTGAAATCAGGAAAAAAATTGTAGGCTTCAATGCACCCATTTTTATACTCAAAGCTGGGAATGAAAATATTTATGAGGCAGATCCACTAAAAGAAAAACAAAATATAATCACTGAAGTTGAACAGATTAAAGGCATCACAAAGGTTACACCCATTTTGTACAAACCCGCACTGATGCGTTCCGAAAAAATTAAGGAAGAAAGATATGAGAATGGGATAAAAAACCAGTTTGAAAAGCAAGAGGTTAACGGAGTTCTGCTAAAAGGAATTTCAGAAAACTATCCCAAATCATTCTTAAAGGCGATTCTTAAAGAAGGAAATGTACCTTCTTTTGATAAAAATCAAAACGAAGTGTATCTCTCCAAAAATATGAGTAAAGATCTCAATTTTAAAGTCGGAGATGATATTGCAATTTTTTTCGTTAAAAATAGATCGCTCATGCAACGATTCAAAGTCAAAGGAATTTTCGAAACTGGTATCGATAAGATTGATGAACAAATTGTTTTTGCCCCTCTAAAAAAAGTACAAGAACTTTGTGATTTTGGTGAACGCAATAAGGGGGACACAGAGTTCGTTTCTGGATTTGAAATACATATTGATAACTGGGAATCGCTGGAAAATGTTGAACGAAATGTCAAAGATTTAGCTGAACTAAAACCAAATGAATACGGTAATCTTTTGCAAAGTATTTCGATTCTTGACTCTGAAAACGATATCTTTTCTTGGCTCGGTTTTTTAGATACTAATGTATTCATTACCATATCTTTAATGATAATTATCGGAATAGTAAATATAGGTTCGGTATTATTGGTAATGATTGTGGTTCGGAGCAATTTTATCGGTGTCCTAAAATCACTCGGAGCCTCCAATTGGAGTATACGAAAAATCTTCCTGTACCAAACAGGTTTCCGTATTCTGAAAGCAATGTTCATTGGAAATGTCATTGGGCTTGGCCTTTGCTATTTACAGTATCATTTTCAACTAGTTAAGTTGGACTCGAGTATTTATTTCCTATCACATGTACCAATCAATCTTTCTGCTATCTCCATACTTTTCATCAATGCAATTACATTTGTAACATGTATGACGAGTCTATTGATCCCAAGCTACGTAATCTCGAGAATTTCACCAGCACGGTCAATAAAATTTAATTAAGGAGCTCAAATGATCAAAACTACCTCTATACCACGTTCAAAGCTTCCGTTTTTTTCAAAAGAAGATATTGATTTAATCTATCATCAAGATAAGCTATCACAATTCATAGGCTTACCTTTTGCAATAGAAAATTTTGAAAAACAGATAAAAACAAAAAAAAAGCTCTTCACTACTCAACAAAGAAATACAATAGCTCGTGTTCTTGACGATAATTATAAAAAGTTATCAGGAAACGAATTGGCCCTAAAACAAATTTCACTCCTTAAAGAGGAGAATACTTACACCGTCACAACCGGACATCAATTGTGTCTTTATGGAGGTCCACTTTATTTCTTCATAAAAATAATTCACACAATTCGACTGAGTGAAGTTCTAAAAGAACATTATCCAGATTATAATTTCGTCCCCATCTTTTGGATGGCTTCCGAAGACCATGATAGCGATGAGATAAAGAGCTTATATCTGTTTGGAAAAAACGTCACATGGAACCATGAACAAAATGGCGCTGTCGGTAAATTCAATACGCAACGTTTAACTGAAGTTAAAGATCAGCTTCTCGCGCTTTTCAGGAGCCAAAAAGGATCTGAATTAGACAAGTACCTCAGTGCAATGGAAGGCAATACATATGGAGATGCCTTTCAAAGCTGGATTCACTATCTTTTCGGTGATATGGGCTTACTTGTTGTCGATGCGGATCACCAGGAATTGAAAAAACAAATGATTCCGATACTGAAAAAAGAAATATTTGAAAACTTTTCAAATGAATGTATCGAAAAAACAAATCAGAAGTTACGACAAGAAAAAAGAACACCTCAAGTCCATTCAAGAAAAATTAATGTCTTTTATATGGGAGAAGGAAAGCGTGAGCGAATTATAGAAGACAAAGACGGAATTTATAAGGCGGGAGAAATTAGCTTTTCAAAGAATAAGCTAATGACTGAATTAAATAAGAGACCAAACCTCTTCTCACCAAATGTTGCACTTAGGCCTATATTACAGGAATTACTACTGCCGAACGTATGTTACATAGGGGGTATGGCAGAACTAAAGTATTGGACACAACTAAAATCTGTTTTTGAAACATGTAACATTCCTTTTCCAATATTAAAACTCAGATCGAACCTTTTATGGATTGACAAGAATGCCCATAAACGATTGATTGAGCTGGGATTAACAATGGAAGATTTATTCGAACAAACCGAGCTACTACAAAAAATGTATATTTCTAAGTCAGACACTAACCCTGTTGATACAGAAAAGGTATCTATGGCTCTAGAAATAATCGAAAAGACTTATATAGAGTCTCTTGAAAAGAATCAAGGACTTAAAAGCTGGTTAGGAGCGGAGCTGAAAAAAATAAAACGGCAGCATAAATCAATTCAACAGAAAATTGAAAAAACAAAAAAAAGCAACTTCGATGGCCAGCTCAAAAAAGTAGCCAAACTGAAAGAGAATTTATTTCCAAATCAAAAGCTTCAAGAAAGAACATTAAATTTACTCCACTTTTGTAATAGTGGTACTCCTAAAGAAAGATTACAAGAACTTTACCATGCAATTGATCCATTAACCAATGACTTTACAGTTTTAATTGAAAATCAAACCAAATAAAATCAGAATAACTGGAGTATTAAAAAAGATGTCGTCATTTGCTTGCTCTTAATTAATCTAACTTGGTTCCATACCTAAAATGGTTCCATAAAGGATATAAGTTAGAATCTTATCAAAGAATGTATCACTTTTTATTGCTGAAAGCCCTTGATAAAAATTACGATCAGTTTAACCGCAAGCATCATTGAGTAAGCTCATAGACTAAGTAATTTTCTCCCGAATTCTATATTTCTATCGGTTATTATATTTTTTAGATGTGTCTGTTTAAATGTATATCTCATGTATTTCCTGTTGATATATTTTTGTAAGGAAGTGACCAAAGTATAAATGATTCAGTTCTGATTCCTTCAAAGGAGATTTATTATAATGATCAACAGAACCTAATAGTAGAAAATAATTTGCTAACGCAGCATGCTATGCTTTACAAGCTGTATTTTTAATGGATAAGTCAAAATTAGAGACGCAACGATATAATATTTATATTAACGAAAACAGAATTAAACTTTTCAATGTTTCATTGGCCCACCTCTCTTAAGCGCAATATGATGTGCTAAACCATATCAAACAAATCTTTTAATCTGAAAGTAACCTTCTTCGTTTAACGTCTTCATTGCACCAAAAAGTCTTTGCATATCTTCATCAGAGTTAAAAACCTGATAAGAGAATCGAATAAATACCTGAGTCTCATTCATGAAAACAGGAACTTCAATATTGAATCGTTCATATAGCGCAGACTTAAGATCAACTATATCATCTGTTTCTACAGGAATACTATACATCTGTCCGATGAATACCTTACTGATTGGTGAAATTGATTGAAAACCGAAAAATTCCTGAAATTTCTTTGCCCATGCTATGGTCTTTTCTTGGCACAACAAACTCTTGTTAACCCAGTCGTGCTTCTTCATAAAGTCAATACTATACGGTACAGCAAGAAAAGCGGAAAAATCTCGAGTCCCAGCTGTCTCATGGTAATCTAAAAAAGTAGAATGTGAGGGAGTATCACTTTGGAAACCCCAACTAATTAGCAAGGGATCAACCCAATGCTGCTCCTTTTGTTTGACATAGAGAAATGATGCCCCCTTCGGAGCCATCATCCATTTATGGCAGGCACCTACGTATATATCAGGATCCAATTCACCAATATTCAAAGGAAGCTGACCAGGCACATGTGCACCGTCAATAATTGTCAAGAGACCACGTCTTTTAGCCTCCTTACAAATCTCCTCTATCGGAAGAATAAGCCCCGTAGCACTCGTAAGGTGACTAATAAAAATAACCTTCGTGTTCTTATTATAACCGGCCCAGAAATCCTTTAAAAAAGAAGATACTGATTCAATAGGAAAACGTATTTGCGATTGCTTGTACTTCGCCCCTGACTTTTTACAATAATAATTCCAGGTTCGATTCATTGCACCATATTCGAGGTTTGTAGTCAGCACCTCATCACCTTTATTCAAAGGAATAGATTTTGCGATTGTATTTATCGCGTATGATGGATTCGTCATCATTACTAAATTATCCGCCTCACAGCCAAGGTAGGAGGCTAAACAATATCTTGATGACTTTAGAAGTTCCATACCTGAATGAACTATAAATTGAACAGGACTTTGCTCGAGTTGTAACTGTAATTTTTGATATGCCTCAAAAACGGGTTGCGGACACGCTCCAAAAGACCCGAAATTCAGATAGGTTATTTTAGGATCTAAAAGAAATAATTCTCTCATTGGTAAACTGATTACTAAAACAATTCGCGGATATTACTGCTAAATAATTTAATGGCAATTGCCAATAAAATGATACCAAATACTTTTTTGAGTATTGCAATACCCGTGACACCAATAATCCTCTCAAAAGAAGACGTGAGTCTTAATACAATCCAGACGACAAGAATATTCAGTACAATCGCTATCAAAATATTCACCAATTCAAATTCAGCACGCAAAGAGATTAAAGATGTCATCGTTCCTGCGCCAGCAATCATTGGAAATGCCAATGGAACAACTGAGGCAACTTTGGTTGTCCCCTCTCCATTATCCCTGAAAATTTCTATTCCTAGAATCATTTCAAGCGCCATAAAAAACAAAACAAATGATCCCGCGACAGCAAATTCATTAATCCCCACTCCAATCAAACCCAAAATACTCTCCCCTACAAATAAAAACCCGACTAAAATAAGCAGAGACGCTGACGCTGTCCTTAACGGGTAAATCTGACCCGTCTTTTCTTTTAAAGCAATAATTAAGGGTATACTTCCTATAATATCAATTACAGCAAAGAGTACCATAGATGCAACCCCAATTTCCTTAAAACTAAGGCCGTAATTCCACAAAATGGCCAAAAAATGCTGCATTTTTATTTTTTTTTTGCAAATGTAAGTAATAGAATATAAATTGCTTTTGTTCATGATTTTCGAAATCTAATCCTATAATTAATAATTTCGAGTAATAGCCTATTAATTCAAATTATACCACCATTTATTTGGATCCATTTTGTACTGAAAAAAATAAGAATTATTGTGTCGGCGAAAAAAAAATACTATATTCAACACGCTAAACTATGAAACTCATTTTCTCAAGTATAAAATTAGCAGCAGTATGTATACTCACTTCATTTGCTGCGAGTAACGCGTATTCTCAAGTATCGGTTGCAAGGGAGTGGAATGAAATCTTACTTGAGGCAATAAGAAATGATTACGCACGACCTACCGTTCATGCAAGAAATTTATACCACCATTCCATTATTGCCTATGATTCCTGGGCCGTATATTTCCCATCCAAGGACACCTATCTCATCGGCGATACATTAAACGGATACATCAGTAACTTTGATGGAATAAATATTCCTTTAGAAATTAATGAATCCATTGAAGAAACCATCTCTTATGCATCTTTTTATTTTATCAACCAACGATACGAAGATTCTCCAGACTTCAATACCACATATCTATTAATGTATAATTACATGATCGATCACGGATACAGTGTCAATAATTCAAATATAGATTATGAAAATGGAGGTGCGGCAGAGTTAGGTAACTATATAGCTCAACAGATGCTTAACTTTGGTAATAGCGATGGTTCAAACGAATTTCTTGAATTTGAAAATACTTTTTACTCCTCAATCAATCCGCCATTGATTATGAGTGAACCAGGAAACCCAGATATTATTGACCCAAATAGGTGGCAAACGCTCACACTGGATTCTACCATAGATCAATCTGGCAATCTTGTAGAAAATACTTTACCATTTCTTTCTCCTGAATGGGGAAATGTCAAGCCCTTTGCTTTAAAGCCTGGCATGGCGACACAGCATTTCAGAGATGGTGATGTTTACAAAGTATATTTTGATACCGTTCAACCGGCCTATTTAGACACAAATAGTGCATCAGATTGGAACTCATTTTACAAGTGGAACCACTCCTTGGTCAGTATATGGCAATCACACCTCGACACGGCCGATGGAGTGCTTTGGGACATCTCCCCAGCATCAATGGGTAATAACCTTTGGTATCCCTCAAACAATACACTAGCAGAGTATAGTGCATTCTATAATCTTGAACAAGGCGGAGACCCATCAACAGGATATAATACAAATCCAATTACCGGTTTACCATATGAAACCCAAATGGTAGCTCGAGGAGACTATACAAGAGTGCTAGCTGAGTTTTGGGCCGATGGTATTGATTCAGAGACACCCCCAGGACACTGGTTTGAAATCTATCATTATGTAACTGACCAACCAATGTTTGAAAGAAAATGGCAGGGTGAAGGGCCTGAGCTAAGTGTGTTGGAGTATGATATAAAGGCTCACCTTACGCTCGGTGGTACGATGCATGATGCTGCTATTGCTGCTTGGAGTTTAAAAGGTTTCTATGATTATGTAAGACCAGTATCTTCGATTAGATATATGGCAGGAAATGGACAAAGTTCAGATATCCTCTTACCGAGCTACCACCCCAATGGAATTCCACTGCTAGAAAACTTTATTGAATTGGTGGACTCTTCAGATTATTTGGCAGGCCTAAATTATGAGCATGTAGGAAAAATAAAACTTTATACCTGGAAAGGACACGACTACATAAATGATCCAGAGCTTGATGTTTCAGGCGCAGGTTGGATATTAGGTGAAAATTGGTGGCCCTATCAACGTCCCACTTTTGTCACTCCTCCCTTCGCTGGTTTTGTATCCGGTCATTCCACATTTTCAAGAGCAGCAGCCGGTATTCTAGAGTATATAACGGGTTCTCCTTTTTTTCCGGGAGGACTTGGCGAGTTTGTGGCTGAACAAAATGAGTTCTTACAATTTGAAAATGGTCCAAGTACGACGATAACATTACAATGGGCGACATATCAAGATGCTGCTGACCAATGCAGCCTAAGTAGAATTTGGGGTGGTATTCATCCGCCAATAGATGATATTCCCGGACGCTATATTGGATCAACCATTGGTGAAACCTGCTTCGAAAAAGCAGACTCTATTTTTGCTATTGATAGACCTGCCTTGGTATCGGCATTTATAAGCGATACGGTCATCAATTCGTTTGAAATTGGAAGTACAGTAGAACTAGAATGCAATTTCAGTATTGCAATGGATACGAATATAATCCCATCAATGAATTTCAGTCCAAACAATCTAAATCAATTCTTTAGTGTTGAGAGTATCCACTGGGAAAATGATGTAAGACTGAAAATCAAATTTATCGCCCAACAAATCGTATTAGAGCAATTTTCTTCACTCATTCGAATCTATGGCTGTACTTCCGAAAGCGGTTCAGTACTTGACGATATAATTTTGGAAGATTTTATAATCGTTGATACTAAACTACCAAAGGTATTGACAATTGAAATTGATCACCCACTCATAAATGACGAAATAACGAACTCAAGCATTTCCGCTACTTTCGTTTTTACAGAGGATTGTGATATAGAAAATCAACCATCAATTTCTTTTTCGGGAATGGGTTACAATAATGAGAGTATTACAATGAATAATAGTAACTCCAGCTGGTTCTCGCCTTCCTCGTTTAATGCAATCCTGAATACGAGCGACTTTAATGAAAATGTCGAATCGGTTGATATAAATATTACTACAATTGAAGATATACACGGGAATCCGCTCACTAATCCATTTCATCCCGATAAGCTGAGCATAGACACAAAAAACCCTTTCATTGAAGCTTTAAACACGACAGTTTCATTGATAAACCTTGATAGTCCAAATGAAGCCCCTCAATTTAATACAACGCTCGATTTTAACGAGTCTATGGATGTATCAGTTATACCGGAGATATTTTTTCTCAATTCAAATGATATTTACACGAGTTTGGCCATGAATCCATTTGAAACATTTTGGGTTGATTCAAATTCATTGAACGCAGAAATATGGGTGCTACCAAATAACAATAACATGATTGATTTAGATTTAGTTTGCTTAAATGCAAAAGATCACAATGGGAATGTTGTTGAAGATAGTATTTACTTATCCATCATAAACTCCGATATGAAAGGTCCAGAAGTTCTATCAGCAAGCGCATTGTCTTCAACTATTTCTGATAGTTTAGTCGGAAATTCAAATTACTTCATTGATATTGCTTTTGATGAACCCATGAATACAGAAATGAAACCGCTTGTCCAGCATGAAAATGAAATTGAGATAAACAATTCAATTCAATATAACATCAACCAAAGCTTTTTTTCAGACCCCTATAATTATCGAGCCTTTTTTCAGATAAACGATGAAAATATAGAGGTTGATAACATTAACCTTTCCATTTCATACGGAGAAGACATGGCCCTCAACGTTCAGGATGTATACCAGGAAACCTCTTTTATATCTTTAGACACAAAAAATCCATCGATCATTGAATTTGAAAGCAATACAAATATCTTGAATTTGAATGATAACTTACTTGATTTTCAGATTCTTTTTGATGAGGAAATGAACGAAAATCAGTCTGCGCAATTTAATTTCTATTCAACTCCTGTAATACCTGTTTTACTTCAACAGACTGACTTTTACTGGCTTGAAAATGATTCTTTGAATGTATCTTATGAGCTGATATCAGCGGGTCCTGAACCAGTTGTTTACGATATAAACGTCACAGATGCAACTGACCTTGCCGGAAATCTTTTGACACCACTCACCTTAAATGATTTAATCACCATTCAGGGGGTACTCAATGCTGAACAAATCGATCCTGAAGAAATTCAGTTGTATCCAAATCTAATTGTGCAGGGAACAAGAATACATTTGAAAAATATTGCTGAAGATTTATTCGTGAAAAATTTTGCCTTAATGGCAGCTGATGGAAAATTCATCAAAACAGTAACAATGGAAAAGAAAGGAACAATTTGGACCTCGGAACCTTTGGACGTCCCATCGGGCATATACTTTGTTCATATAAATCAGCAATCCTTTAGACTTGTCGTATTATGATACATAATGTGATTTTAATAACCATCCTACTCCTTTCAACCAACACTATTGGACAGCAATTCATTAATGTTACAATGGAACAAAACATCACTGAATTCCAAAATTTTGCAATGTCCAATGCAAATGGAATGACGTTTTATGATTTTGACGAAGATGGATGGGATGACCTTACCTATCCAATGCACAATGATTCAATTATCTTTTATAAAAATTTTAATGGTCAATTTCAAAAGATAAGTTCTTTTCTTTTGAGCGATGGTGATATTCGACAGCTCACATGGGTTGATTATGACAATGATGGAGACCTTGATTTATGTATCTCCTATGATAGCGATGGCTTACGAATATATGATAATGACGGAAATTTTAGCTTCACAGATGTGAGTATATCTTCAGGTGTTTATCCATCAGTTAGTAAACCTTACGGTTTCAGCTTTATCGATTATGACCTAGACAATGATTTAGATATCTATCTTTCCGATTATTCAGATCCAAGTAGTCAAGGCAGAAATATGTTTTTCGAAAACCAAGGCAATGGGACCTTTATAGAAAAGGCTATTGAGCTTGGAATTGATAATGGCGCGCAACCTAGCTTTATGGGTGTATGGTTTGATTATAATAATGATGACTTAATGGATCTCCATGTCATCAACGACCGAGACATGAGCAATGATGCCTTTTACGAAAATTCGGGAAATGGCATTTTTAATGATGTCGCTGTTTCGCTTGGTATCGCGAATCAAGGACAAAATCCTATGACCTCGTCAATTTCAGATTATAACAACGATGGGTTTCAAGATATTTTTCTAACTGACTTTGGGGTAGATTCAATCTTAACAGGTGCTGGGCCTTATCACTACAAATTATTTAAAAATGAAAATGGAAACTCATTTTCAGATAAGGCACCAGAATATAATATGTCGGTCAATGACTTTGGATGGGGCGCATTATGGGTAGATTACAATAATGATATGTATGAAGACTTATACATCGCCACAGGAAATACAAGTGGAAATGAAGGAGCACTTACAAACTCAATCCTATACAGGAATGACGGTGGTTCGGGTTTTACAAAATTAAATGATCTTATTAATGGAAATGCACCAGCAGTATCATTTTGTCCCGTCAAGGGCGATATCAACAATGATGGGTTCTATGATATAGCCGTTTTAAATTTAAATACCCCTCCAGATATTTTATTAAACGAAGGAAATGGCAGTAATTATATAAAAATTACTCCTGTCGGAATAGAGTCTAACCGAATGGCGATAGGAGCAGAAATCAGACTATTCACAGATGGCACGCAGCAATTACAAACGGTTTTTTGCGGTGAACAGCTTTTTGCGCAAAATTCACAGCATAAAATATTTGGTGTTGGAGACAACGAAATCATAGATTCGATTCATGTTCATTTTCCAAGTGGTCTTGTTGCAAGAAGATATCAAGTCCCAGTGAATCAATCCATAAATATTTATGAAGAAATTTTTTCAACCATACATTTCGAACTAATCGAAGATGTAGATTCAATTTTATTGTGCAATGGCGATAGCCTCCTTATAGAGCTCAGTAATTATGAAAATTACCAATGGAGTGATGGATCTCAAGATTCTAGTCTTCTAATTACAAGCGCAGGCACATACTATTTTGAGGCATTTAATGCATCCGGGGATACTGTCTACAGATCTAATGACCTTGTAATTGAATTTGAGTCGCCCCCGTTAGTTCAGTTGATTGTAGAGGAAGTGAATTGCAATAATCAATTCTCAGGAACAGCTTCACTTTTATTTGCTGATTCAGCATTTATTGACTCTACTTATTGGTCTAATGGAGATCACGGAATGACTGCAGATAGTCTTACTGTAGCTTCAGATCATTGGTATACATTTATTACCAATAATTCATGTTCCTATTCTTCTGATTTTTCTATCAATAATATAGAATCACCAAACATTCAATTCATCACCTCAGCGCAATCAGAGAATGAACAAGGAAGTATCTCAATTTTTGTTTTTGGGGGAACTCCGCCATATACATATATACTCGAAGGAGATACTGTCGAATCATATATTGATGATCTAAATGCTGGCATATATGAACTTTTGGTAACCGATGCATATGGCTGCTCAGCCCAGGCAAGCATATCCATTCAATTTATGCCATCTGCAGTTATAGCAGAACATGAGAGGAAAATTGATATCAAACTTACAGTCGATCATATTGAAATTTGCGCCCCAAAAAATCATCTAAGCGAACTGAATTTATACGATCTGAGCGGTAAAAATGTCCTATCTCGAACCTTGAAAAAAGAAAATTTCAAGGATTGTAAAAAATTCAATTTTACTAAACCTTCAGGAATATATATTGCAATGATTACCGAAATGAATGGAAGTGTTCACCGAAAAAGGCTCTATAAACCTTAAGAACAAAAAAAAGAGGCTTCCGCCTCTTTTTAATTTATGCTATTTTCAATTACGCGATTATCATTTTTAAAATCCTTTCTCCGATGTCTGACCGAACAACAATACGGTAAGCGCCCGGTGAAGGAGATGAAAGTTGTATGGATTGAGATTCTCCCTTGATGTCAAATTCTGAAATCAATCTTCCTTCAACTGAATAAACAGCAATATTTCCTTTTTCAGGTAAGCCCGATATATAGAAGCTACCTTTATTCGGGTTGGGATAAAGCATTACGCTTTGAAGCTGATTTGGCAAAAGACCCACACAATCATCAACAAATATCGAGAGAAAATCGCTTGCTGAGCATCCATTATTGTCAGAATAGACATAGGTAATGGTATGCGTTCCTACTCCCGCCGTTGATGGAGAAAAGACGTTTCCATTGATTCCCGGACCTGAAAAGGTTCCACCGGAAGGACTACCAGTCATACTGAAACCTCCATCGGTATTACATGCACTGGCAACGGGCGAACTTATCTCGACGCTCGGAATAGAACTCACAACAATCGTTTGAGAAAAATTATCTGAACCAAAAGCGTTTGTCACACTCAGCTGAACATTATACGTACCAGCAGCACTATATTCATGAATTGGATTCATATTATCACTTGACGAACCATCGCCAAAATCCCATGCATAGCTAGAACCTCCGAGAGAATTATTCGAAAACTGAACAAAATCGCCGAGACAAATACTACTTTGTGCATTGAAGCTCGCTATTGGAGGACTGGAAGATTGATCACCAGTAATATTTATATTGTCGATAAATAAATTATTACCGGCTATACCATTATTCACAGACTCAAATCGAATCACAACCCCAGTCATTCCCGAGTATGCGTCCAAATCAATTGTAAAACAATCTGAACCTACATCACCCATACACCAGTCACTAGCAGTCGGAACAAATTCAACTGTTGACGTGTAGGCAGTTGCAAAAGTTCCTGAGCCATCCTCAGCGTAACTTCCAATATGCGTAAAACTTGCTCCACAATCGGTTGAAATCAAAATTGCCAAAGAATCCCGGGATTCTTGATTATATCGACGGAAAGCATGTTCAAAGCTCATTTGAATATTGGAGTAGAGCCCAAAATCGAATGGTGCTGTCTGAAAACCATCGCGCTGACCACCGTTAGAATAGTTATAGAAATCAATCTTAGCAGCTTTGTTTCCTGGAGAAGTTCCTGTCACGGTAACAATTTCCCAAGTAATGTCATTGTCACTATTCGTCATATACCAGTTATTAGAGGCAAAACTGTTACTTTCAAAATCTTCAGTAAATGGAAGCCCTTGATAACTATCGTAAACATAGAAACTAGAGCTCATAGATCCATTTGCAGAATTTTCATCAGGATTTCCATCAGGATTATCAACACTAACATTTAAAATGTTATTTCCTCCTCCTAAATTGACTACAGGAAGCATAAGCATGACAGATTCTCCCGGTGCCAGGTAACCGTTATAAGTGAAATTTTGATTACCTGCCCCGTAATCATATGAGATATCTACACTAGAAAAAGCCTGAGAACCATAATTAAATATTTCAATTTGCGCCTCTACGTCAGGGTTACATATTGTACCTGAGGGATAACTAATTTGATTGATTCCAACATCATAAGAAACATTGGAAGAGACGCAGAATGTATTTACTTCTTCGTTTCCAAAGTCAGAATTTGCTGCTTGAATGGTTGCCAAAACATTACCATTGGACTCAGTAATACTGTATGAACCATCTACTGTGCAAGTCCATTGACTTCCATGTAAACCGTCGCCATAGGTATCTGTAATCGTAAAGACATAGCATAAACCGGTGGCAAGACAAACATCATTTTGATAGGTCTCCCCCCCAGTTACATCTGGGTACGGTCCGCCTGAGGCAAGAATTTCAGTTCCTCCATCTTCTGTAATGTTCCATTCAATTTCTGAACCATAACAATCCGTAACAATTTCTACATTTACATCTTGCCCTGAAGGAACAATATTAAAGACTGCAAGTTGCGTATTGTTTGAATTATTTTGATCTGTATTACCATTTGGTGCAGAGCAAGAAATAAATAATTCATGCTGTCCAGCACTCAAAGTTTGGCTCGGTAAAGAAACCATTTCTACACCTCCTTGCGGCAAGTTACCTGTCCAATTAATCGTTTGGGAGCCGGCAGCACCGCCATCGTATTGATAGGAAATGGTAACCGATGTTAAGTTTTGGCTACCGTAATTTCGTAGCTCAAATTCTGGCGTAACAGTTGAGGTACAAAGTTGACCTTGAGGACTAGGAATTGCTGTAATTCCTGCATCCAAACTATAAGTAAATGCATTCAAACAAATCAATGCCTCCTCTGCATTAATTCTTCCAGAACCAAGCTGCCCAGGATAGTTCGGATTTGCGGATTCAATATTGTCTGCAGAAGACAGCAAGCAGTCGACAATATCTTGTGGTGTAGCGGATGGAGCATGCGAAATCATCAAGCCTACCAAACCTGCAACCATAGGAGAAGCCATGGAAGTACCTTGAGAGAACTGATAAGATGTTCCTTCATTCGTACTTAAAATCTGAGAACCCGGAGCTGCAACATCAATCCATGTTCCATACTGAGAAAAACTCGACTTGGCATCACCACTTGTAGTGGCGGCTACACTAACCACGTTATTATAAGCTGCAGGATAAAATTGTT